>Ga0209273_10000224_pt1 | contig 93819 bp, 68 predicted proteins | sample tdAd471_FD_187126 | JGI IMG/M metagenome (GOLD analysis project Ga0209273, IMG submission 187126) | Marine sediment microbial communities from the Atlantic coast under amendment with organic carbon and nitrate - tdAd47.1 (SPAdes)... | ecosystem: Environmental > Aquatic > Marine > Coastal >...
CATAAACTTACTGTTCTAAATGCTGTAGCTAATAAATTAGTACTTCGCGTATTTGCTGTTGCTAAAAGAGAGGGACAATATGTGAAATTATTTAATTAAATATTTGGTTTTATCTTAGAATGCTCAGTGAAAACAATACGTCTATACGAAGCTTAGTCATAGCGTGCTTCACTAACTCAGATTAATTAAAAAAGAGATTTATCATCCTATTTGATAAATGTACCTCTATAAAATTCCGAATTGCTATTAATTTTGATAATATATTTCCCTGATGGTAAGTCAGAGATATTCAAATTAGTTTTAGATGTTGAAATATCTAATACAGTTCTACCATTTACATCATATACACTAATATTCTTAGGTCCAAGAATATCAAAATTTACATGCTCTTTTGCTGGATTGGGGTATATGTTTATTGGAACTCTAGCTGATTCTTTAATGCTGCTTTCTGAATCTAATTTAAAAATTGATAAAAAAGAATTTGTTTTACTTACAGGCGATATTGCGTCTTGCTGATAAGCCCCTTGTGTAGTTGGCAAATCATTAGAGTTGCTTTGTCCAGATATTGCAATAGTACCATCTTCTCCTAAACTAAAAGCTCTGATAGCTTCCTTATCACTTCCACCATAGTATGTACAAAACTCTAACTTGGAGAAATCTGGATTTAATTTTGCTATGTAGGCGTCAGTCACACCTTGAAACACAGGAAAAGGAGCATTATTAGTGGTTGGTAAATCAGTCGAAACAGTTTCTCCTCCAAAGAATAGATTCTGATCTTTATCAACGAACAATCCTTCTGGGTGATCCCCAAGACTCCCTCCAAAATACGTTGAAGCAAGTAATTGTTTACCATCATTTGAAAGTTTAAACAGAAGACAATCCCTATTATCTGTTGTTGGCTTCAGTGCATTTTTAGTTGTTACAACATCTGTGGAGCTACTACCACAAGCAACATACGCCTGACCAAGGTGATCTACATAAAGACCATGAGTCTCTGTTACTTCAGTATCCGAACCACCGAAGTATGTGCAATATATAAGACTCTTACCATCTGGTGCAAATCTAGCTACATACATATCGCCCTCACCACCATATTTAGTTTGAACGGCACCTTCTGTTACTGGTATATCGTCTGAAAGTGTTCCACCACAGACATATACTGATTTGTCAGGTCCAACTTTTATAGAGGGGCCGCCATGATCATCGCCAGAGCCACCTATATAACTTGCCCATAAAACCTCAGATCCATCTTGTGAAAATTTGACAACAACCATATCGGAGCCACCATTATGTGTTTCGTCAAAACTATCATCGTCAATACCGATTGGTTTGCCTAATACATTATTCAAAATACCGTACACAAATCCATCTTCATCAATAGCTATATCACGGAAAAAACCAATCCTATCACCTCCATAATAAGTTGACCAAATAACTTTAGTTCCATCAGGTGAAAGCTTAGCTACAAATCCATTCTGATGACCGTAAAGATTATTTCTTTTATTATTTGTTCCAATAAAAAACTCCTCTTGAGCTGCACCAGGGGTTGTAGGGAAGTCACCTCCGGCTCTACCACCAACATAAACGAATCCGTCTTTGTCAACTTCAATCGCATAGCATCTATCATAATTTGGGCCACCAAGTAAAGTAGACCAAATCAATTTACCTTCTGGAGAGAACTTTGTTACAAATGCCATCATAGGTCCCCAATTACCAATTAGAGGAGATCCATCATTGTTATACTCAGTCATAAAAGCGCCATTAGTAACTGGGAAGTTTAGAGAAGATGTTCCTCCTGTAATATATATATTACCTTCCTTGTCCACGGCTAAATCTCTTGCTTGTTCAAAGTCACTACCACCGAGATAAGTAGTATATTGGTGAGAATAATTCTGAGAATAAGAATTTAAAGGAATTATGAAGATGAAAGTTAAAAAGAGTAAAGTGTTTTTCATATTGCTGTTAATGTTTAGTTAGAATTGTTTCTAGTATAAACAAACTAGTGTCAAATTGGTTACATTATCATATGCCCTAATGAAAAAGGAAGCGATGCAATATTCTATTATCTAGCGAAAAAAGCCAAAGGAAGGGAGGTATAAATGAAACCATCCTAAATAGAATCTTCGTTTCACTCAGATTGACAGGTGTATTAGTCACTCTTTCCAGAATGTACCAACATTCTTATTTCTATTAAGTGACGATTCTACTATTATAGCTGCTGTCTTAAGCATTGTACTATATCGTAATTTGGGATAACTTAAACCCGTATTTTCTGTTATACTGTGTAGCTCAGTTTTTATGTAGTTTCGTAATTCGACTAGTGCAGTGCTTGTTCTAACTATACCACATTTCTTCCACATCTCCCTACGAAGTATTTCAATCTTAAAGTCATAATTGGAATCGTCTTTTGTGTAATGTATTGTTCGAGTTTTATTGTAAACTTTAGTCCATTCATTGTTTAATAAGTCTAAAGTGAGCAGATACGGTACGGTGATTGCTTCGGTCAGTGAGTTAGAAGCTAGTCTGTTAGCCCCGTGTAATCCTGAGTTTGCTACTTCTCCAATTGCATATAGATTATTGATACTAGTTTTCCCCTTAGCGTCAGTAGTTATACCCCCACACATATAGTGTGCTACCGGCTTTATTGGTATAGGAGTAATTCGTATGTCTATTCCATTAGCTGCTAAATTGTTTGTTATGTAACTGAATTTATCAAACTCTGAATCTTGAATATTAGTACAATCAAGAAAATAATTATCTCCATTACGAATTCCCTCATACAGTATTCGTGCAAGCTTATCTCTAGTAAATAATTCTACTCCCGGTATTCTTTTGCCTTTTTGATTTATTATAAATGCCCCTTCTCCTCGTAGTGCTTCTGAAATTAGAATTGTTTTTTTGGGACTTACATAAGCTGTTGGATGAAATTGTATAAACTCCATATTCGTGATTTCAGCACCAATCTCTTGTGCTAATATTACTCCACTTCCAATCGAATACGAAGAGTTACTTGTATAATTATATAATGCACCAGCTCCCCCAGTAGCCAATACTATTTTAGAAGCAAAAATTACATCTATTCTATTTGTTTTTGTATCAAATATTTTTGCACCTATGCAGGTATTATTCTCTTTTAGTAGCTCATAACAGTAAGTGTCTTGTAGTATTTTTACTTTCTTATTCTGATTAACTTTTTTGATTAGAAAATCTATTATATGTTTACCAGATGTGTCAGAATGGTATAGTATCCTTCTGTTCGAATGTCCTCCTTCTAAACGTTTAGATAGATTTCCTTTCTCATCGGCATCGAAAACTAACCCATCCTTTATCATACTTTGAATTGATTTTTCGGCTTCATTGAGTATAGTTGTAGTGCTTACTTGGTTATTTATAATACCACACGACATAGTGTCTTTTATGTGTTGGTATTTACTGGGTTTGTCCCCGAACTCGACAGCTATACCACCTTGTGCATGATATGAATTTGATTCTGAAGTGGGTTGTTCCGAAAGGACTAAAATATCTTTATCTATTCCAATTTCTGTTAGATGATACACAAGTGATAGTGCTGCTATACCATTACCAACTATAAGAATGTCTGTCTGCATCCTAGTTCATATTTATCATTTTTTCTAAAGGAATAAGTGCTTTTTTGGCTAGTTCTGGCTCTACTATTATCTCGTGTTTCTCTTCTACTATCGAAGTGTAGAGATTCTCTAAAGTAATTGTTTTCATAAATGCACATTCGCTACAAGCGCAAGTATTATTTTCATTTACAGGTGCTGGAATGAATGTTTTATTCGGAGCCATTAGCTTCATCTTGTCTAGGATTCCTACTTCCGTAGCTATTATGTATTTTTCTGTTTTATCATTCACCACGAAATTCAAAAGCGCTGATGTTGATCCAATAAAGTCTGCAATATCTAATACTACAGGGTCAGATTCTGGGTGTGCTATTATTTTCGCATCCATATTCTTCAGTTTTAGATTAGTCATTTTCTCCATCGAAAAAGCTTCATGTACCGTACAAACACCATCCCAAAGTAACATATTACGATTGGTTATTTTGTTTAGATAGTGGCCCAAGTTTTTGTCTGGAGCGAATATAATTGGTTGGGACTTGGGAATACTTTCTATGATTTTCAGAGCATTGCTCGAAGTACAAATATAGTCACTCATTGCTTTTATTTCTGAGCTAGTATTCACGTAGCTAACTACCAGATGGTTTGGATGTTCTTTTTTGAACTCCGCAAATTCATTGGGAGGACAAGAGTCAGCTAGAGAACAGCCCGCCTCCAAATTCGGAAGTAAAACTTTTCTATTGGGGTTAAGTATTTTGGCTGTTTCTGCCATAAATTTAACACCGGCGAATACAATTATATCGTGCTCAGTTTGCTGTGCTTTTCTAGCCAACTCCAAACTATCGCCCAAGAAGTGTGCTATTTCTTGGATTTCCTTTCGTTGATAGTAATGTGCCAGCAGAATTGCATTTTTTTTCTCTAAAGTGTGTCTTATTCTATTTTGGAGTGTATGCATTCTTCACATTTCAATAATTGTATTACCGATGTTACAAAACTTAAATTATCCTAGTTCTTCTTCCATCTTGATAGATTTCGGGAATAAGATATTATTTTCTAAATGTATGTGTTGTTCCAAATCATCATTAAATTCCTTCAACTTATAATAAGTTAATTTATACGTATTACATGCATCAGCCGGTGGAGTATAATCATCTGTCAACTCACGAATTCTGGTGAACCTATCGCCTTCTTGTGTGTGTTCTGATTCCATCATCTCTATAGGGTATTTGACAGATGCTTTCGGATCTAAATCTTTGATATTACCAGCTTCTAATGCTTTGATTAGTGGGAATAATATATTCTCTTCTTTTTTCATGTGAGAGTGTAATTCATTTACTGATGCGTAGAATAAATCACCGATCTCATTTAACTCAGGGTGAGCGTCACCGTGTACTCTGATCACTTTATCTAATAGAGGGTCTATGAATTCTGCACTCTCTTTTACATAAGTATGATGTTTATTAGTAATATAGTCTGCCAATTCAGTTAGGCACATTTTACCAAACTTATCTTCAATTGGTGGCTTTCCAGCTAAGTGAGCATCTATCTCAGCCATTACAACAGCTGGATCGAGTCCCTTCTTCTGACACGCTCTCTCTAAACTAATACCACCACCACAACAAAAATCAATATTTAACTTTTTTAAAACCTCTGCTGCTCGGATATCTCCTGCAACAATTTCACCTACTTTTGGATACGTCATTTTTTAATTCTCCATTTATTTTTACATTTTGGAAATGCAATTTAGCAAATTCTCAAGATATAAGACTATTTTATCTTATAATATTGTAATATTTTTTACTTTTTTTTCACTTCATTATTACCTATCTTTGAATTGACTCCAATCAAAGGAATTCATGGAAGAAAATAAAACCCCCAAACGCGGATTACTACCAACACTAGGACTATATACTACACTAGCCATAGTAGTTGGGGCAGTAATAGGATCAGGAATTTTCAAAAAACCAGCTGTAATGGCTGAAGTAACTGGCTCTCCGGAGTTGATGCTCTTTGTATGGGTATTAGCTGGTGTGCTGACTCTATTCGGCGCTCTCTCGAATGCAGAAGTAGCTTCGATGATTCCAGAGACTGGTGGACAATACGTTTACTTCGATAAAATGTACGGAAAATTTGTTGCCTTTATGTACGGATGGGCTTTGCTCGCCGTTATCCAAACTGGCTCAATAGCTTCTATAGCTTATGTATTCGCAGAGTACTCCCAAGAGTTCTCTGCCCTCGTACTCCCACGATTTTCTACAGAAATAGAACAAAGTATAACCTTTACTATACCATTCATCGGTAAATTTTTCCCTTTAGAAAATATAGGTGTCAAAGCTATTACCATAGGGGTAATACTATTTCTTAGCTTTGTGAATTACCTTGGAGTTAGATTTGGAGGTCGAATATCAGTAATATTCACAGTAGCTAAGGTACTTGCAATATTGGTTTTAGTTGGTTTCGGATTTGCTTACAGCGATGGCTCTGTAGTTAATCTAACAAAAGATGCTGCTAGTTTTTCCTCTGATACTAAGATAATGTTCGCAGGTATAGTAGGAGCACTTTCAGCGGCATTTTGGTCTTATGATGGTTGGAATAATATCACTTATATAGCCGGCGAAGTCAAAAAACCAATGATAAACATACCCAAAGCTTTGATTATAGGTACTCTTATAATTATTGCAGTTTATCTACTAATCAATGTGGCTTTTTTATATGTGATACCTATCGAGCAAATGGCTGGCAGCACAAGAATAGCAGCGGATGTAGCAAACATAGCAATGGGACCAATAGGCGCTATGTTCGTAGCGGCAGCAGTTATGGCATCTACTTTTGGGACTACTAATGGTACAATTATGGTAAGCTCTAGAGTTTATTATGCAATGTCACAAAAAGGCCTTTTCTTTAAAAAAATTGGTAAAAGCCACGATAAGTATTTTACCCCAGGTAATGCACTAATATTACAAGCAGTTTGGTCAAGTGTGTTAGTTATGTCTGGAACATTTGATCAATTAACAGATATGCTAATATTTGTTAGTTGGATTTTCTATGCTGGCGGTGCCTACGGAGTATTCGTACTTCGTAAAAAAATGCCAAATACACCAAGACCATATAAAGTATGGGGTTACCCTTTTGTCCCAGCAATTTTCGTTATAGTTGCTACAATATATGTCATAGCTACCCTTTATACAGATATACAGAGTTATATAAATGGCGATTCGGAAATAATTCGTTCGGTATTCGGATTATTTTTGTTATCTTTAGGTATTCCTTTTTATATATACTTTAATAAAAAGAATTATTCAAACAACTAATTTGGAGGTCAAATGGCGAACGAAATTTTGAACATTCACTCGGAAACGCCAGAGATGAGAAAAGTGAAAATGGCTGCAGATGCATTAAAAGATGGTGCGGTTATTCTCTATCCGACAGATAGCGGCTTCAGTTTGGGCTGCGATTTATCCAACAAAGATGCAATCGACAGAATTAGATTAATTAGAAGACTAGATAAAGACCACCAACTTACATTTCTTTGCCGTGATTTGGCAAATATCTCTGAGTTTGCACAAGTCAATAATGTAGCTTACAGAACAATTAAATCATTAATACCAGGACCATATACATTCATACTTCCTGCTTCGAAAAAAGTACCGCATTTTGCTTATAATCCGAAGAGAAGTACTGCTGGTATAAGAGTTCCTAGTAACCAATTAGTACAATTACTTTTGCAAGATGTAGGCAACCCAATATTAGCAATTTCAGCGAAATTGGAAGATAATATAGCACCTACTCCTGATGAAATAATTGACTTTTTTGGCAAACAAGTCGATTTGACTGTAACTTCTGACAATTACAAGTTCGAAGGAGATTCAACAGTAATTGATATGACTAAAACAGACTTTGAGATTATCAGACGTGGTGCTGGTGCCGAAAAACTAGAGGAAATGTTATTCACTGAATAGACATACGATTAAGAAATAATATTTATTAATGAAGCTGCTTAATACAATAAGTGGCTTTTTTTATAGAGGCGTATGTACTTCAGCTCAACAACCACCGAACTGCATTCAGAAAGCGAAGTCGAAATGTGGTCAGTGAACGAAGTCGAACTGCACAGTTATGTAAGTCCTCCCTGTCAAGGGAGGATTTAGGTGGGTTCCACTTGCATTATCCACATACTATTACTATATTTAGCAAGGTCGATTTCAACTGGTTGTGAAAATTCTATGAAAACACTACTAAAAATATTACTTCTACTACTCCCATCGCTTTGTGTAGCCCAATACCATGATGCACAATGGGTTTTTAGTCAATACAATCTAGACTTCAGAAAGAACAATGATTCAATAATTGTTTTCACAGGTAGAATGTTTCTACCTCATCCAATTTTAGTAGCAGATACAGTTGGTCATCAAGGATTATTAAATTACAATTATAAAAATGGTGATCGATTTATTCACATTAATAAAGATTCGACTTGGTATAATGATTCAGTATTCTCTACCCGTTGGTATACAAAATTCGATAACTTTGATCACCCAACAATTAATTTTCCAAATGGCAACAAGAGTTCTACTGATCAAAGACGCATTTTCCCTGGATTTATACCTTTAGATTCTAATAGTGTTAGGCTTTATGTAATTCATTATCAAAATGCTACAGGTGAAGCTACATTTGGATCATTAATTTATGATGATTTAGAACTAAATAGAAATAATACCTATATAGTTCATAATTATAAATTAGGTTTAGACTCCGTAAAAGATTTCACAGCCACTTTGCATCCGAACCCCAATAAGCACTGGATTATAGCTCATTACTATTCACAAGATGAAATAAGATCTTATTTAGCAGATGAAAATGGTATTAGCCAAACCCCATCTTTTAAATTAGACCTTAAAGCAAATGGAATAGATACAGATATTGCAGGTGATTGGTCGTATTTTCAATTTAAGGTATCCCCTGACGGTAAGAAAATACTAATGCACACATGGAAGAGGAGAGTTTCAAATATTTATTTATTGACTTTTGACCCTTTTACTGGATCAATGAAATATATAACTAAGTTTGATGAATTTGCTTCTGATGAGGCTATTAAGAGAAATGATTACTATTTATATAATTTCTCACCTAACTCTCAATATATTTACATACAAGCAAATAAAGTATTAGTTCAATATGATTTATCGGTGATGGGAGCACAGAGAATAATCGATTCAAGAACACTGGTTCAGTCATTTAATCAAAACTTATCAGCGTTTAATTATGATACAGCTCCTAATTTCATTACAGGGATAAACTCAAAAATGTATTTGAGAAATTATCAATTCACGGTTCATTCTAATCCAGATTCCTCATATAAAGATTTTGCAATAATTAACCGACCTGATAGACGAGGGGTTAAATCTGATTTTAGAAGTAATGAACTAAAGCATGCGTACTATAACGAAATGTTTAAAACTCATTACCTTATTAACTGGAACAGAATGCAATTCCCAGGCACTATGATAGGCAGAAGTGTTAGCTATTGCGAAGGCGAAGACGCATATCTAAATAATGTGTGGGAAGATAGATTTGTTGGTACAAACTTCAAATGGGAATTATTGAACTTAGAAAGCAATGATTCTTTATTAGCAGCCGAAATAAACAAATACTTTGCAGAAAACCCAGATATCAAAGATCCATTCTTTACTGACGCTAATCACAATTATGAAGGTAAATATTATATTACTTGGACAGATACACTTGGATATAATCGTGAGAGAATAGTAAATCTTTATGTAGATACGCTACCCAAGGTAGAGATAGTATCAACCAAACTAACTGGCGATTGCGAAAGAGAAAGATATAGATTAGAACCAGAAAATATAGTAGAAAGATATGAATACAAATGGAGCACAGGAGAAACCTCACCAATAATAGAAGTGGATAAAGCTGGTGAATACAAGCTATACATTACTTCTTTCCAAGGATGTGTTGATTCGAGTAGTATTAATATACAATTCGAAGATGAAGAGCTTTATTTAGAAATACTAGGTGGAAATAAACTATGCTATGGTGGTGAACTTACTTTAAGTGCTAATCAAGATTATATTAGCTATCTCTGGAACACTGATGAGACTAGTAAATCCATAGAGATAAATGAAACGGGAAGATATATTCTTACAGTAGAAACAAGCAAGGGATGTACAATATCAGATACAATAGATATTACATACCATCCCAAAGTACAGGCTCAACTAAAACCCACACCAACAACAATCTGTAATGGAGATTCAACTTTATTAGAATCAAAATATGATGTTCCTTATTATAGCTACGAGTGGAATACAGGAGCTACAACAAAGAGTATCTATGTTAATAGTTCAGGTACATACAAGTTAATAATAACCGACACAAGAACTGGTTGTATGGACAGCACCGAAATAGCAATCAAGGTAGAAGATAACTTACAACCCACAATCACAGGTGGTGACATCTGTTCAGGTGAATCTGCTACATTAGAAGTCTTACCAAACGACCCTAGTTACACCTACCTTTGGAGCAACGGCGAAACAACACCAGTAATAGTAGTTAACCAAGCAGGAACGTACACCGTTACTGTCAGCAAGGCAGGTTGCGTAGGTACAGCCGAAACAACAGTTAACGAAAGCCCAATACCAGTATTCAAGATATTAGGTGAGAGTATAATCTGTAATAATGAAACGGCAACACTGACTTCCGATAATGATTTCTCAGAATACCTGTGGTCAACCAACGAGATAACCAAAGAAATAGAAGTTACGGAGGCAGGTACTTATACACTAACTGTTACTGATGAAAATGGATGTAGTGCAACTGAATCATTCACAGTAGATAAATACGAACTGAGCTTCGATATTAGCAAAGGAAGTATCGATTTTGGAAAGGTGTATATTACAGAGACTAAGAATGATAATACTACTATTACTAACAAAAGTGGATTTGATATTACACTAGACAACGGTCAAACAATAGCTGATGGACAATCATATCCATTCAACTATAACTTCGTACCAACTCAACTAGGACAATTCAGCAATAGCATTGATATTAACATAACAGATCCTTGCGACACGGTTATAACTATCCCAATCACCGCGAGAGTATATGCAAGAACTACTATTAGCACAGAGGATGTATACACCCAAATAGGTCAGACTGAAACTATACCAATTTACCTTGAATGTGAAGCTGATTTACCAACGCAAGAGTATAGCATTACCACTGACATAGATAGAACTGCATTCTTCACGAATGATAGCTACGTTATTAATCAAACACAAACAATAAGCCAAACAAGAACTGAGATACACGAGTTGACTGGTACAATACTATTATCCGATGACCTAGAATATGATATTACATTTCCTAGTTATAACTTCACAAATCCATACATAGAAGTTATAGAGCAACCTGGGAAGATATATATAGATTCTGTTTGTGTGTTTGATTTTAGAAGCATACAGCTAATAGATCCAACGACTATAGACATATCACCTAACCCAGCTAGTGAGCAACTGAACATTGATATCACTACTGGTGTACAAGGGGCAATGAAGCTAGAGCTAGTAGCTACAGATGGTAGAGTGATATACACAGACGAGTGGACACAATCTACAAAATCGAAGCAGATGCAGATAAACACGCTAGCTATACCTAGTGGGCTATACCAAGTTAGATTAATTACTCCTTATGATGCTATCACTAAGAGTGTTGTGGTGGTGGAGTAGGGAATTCCCATTTGACCATCAATAAAGTCGAGATCACGACATCTGAGACAAATATTACCTATTGAATGCAAATAAACTAAGCACCTTTTCCGTTTTAAATTTATAGTTTATTTAATAATGGAAAAGAAAATGAAAATAGCAGTAATTTATGGGTCAGTTAGACAAAATCGCCAAGGAATAAGAGTAGCCAAGTATATAGTTAATCAACTTAACGAACGTGGTATAGATAATACACTAGTCGATGCTATTGAGCATAAGCTACCATTCTTAGATAAAATGTACAAAGAGTATAGTGGCGACGCTCCAGAGGCAATAGAAAACCTTCATCAAATATTTGAATCCGTTGACGGTTTCATAATAGTTAGCGGCGAATACAATCACGGTTTACCTCCTGCCCTGAAAAACATGCTGGACCACTACCAAAGTGAATATCATTTCAAGCCGTCTGGACTAGCCACTTATTCGGCTGGTATGTTCGGAGGAGTGCGAGCTGCAATGCACCTAAGAGCTGTAACTTCAGAGTTAGGAATGCCTTCTGTGCCTACTACTTTCCCTGTCCCTTCTGTCGGAAAAAACTTTGATGAAGAAGGTAACACCGACAATGATCATATCGCCAGAGGTTTCGATAGATTTTTGAAAGAGTTTGTGTGGTACGCAGAGGCACTAAAAGCAAAGCGTGATACAGACGGAAAACCGTAGTAATTATAGTCCTTTTCTCTTCGCTATTAGGTTAACAGCCGATACTGTGAATACTATCACACTAATAGAGCTGATAGGCATTAGTATAGCGGCTACTACTGGCGACAGGTTACCACTAGCTGCTACCGAAATACCGACAGTATTGTAAAGGAACGAAATCCCGATACTAGCGTAAGCTATTCTAATAGCTGATTTCGACATTTGCATAAACTTGGGCAATTTATCTAGCTCGTCCCCTAATAGAATAGCATCACTACCTGGAGTGAAATTATTCGATTTTTCGGCTATAGCAATACCTACATTCGCTTTCGCTAAAGCACCTGCATCGTTCAGACCATCACCTACCATGGCTGTATTAGAACCGCTATTTTGCAACTCAGCAATATAGTCTAGTTTCTCGTGCGGTAGTTTATTGAACTGAGTTTTTGTACCTTTCGGTGCATTTTCTAATATATTTTTCTCATCTTTTTGGTTGTCTCCCGAGATAATAGATATATCATATCCATTATTATATAGCTCATTCAGGGTGTCAAAAGCATTTTCTCGGAACTCACTTCTATTATAGAAAGCGCCATAAACTTCACCGTTTATCTCTAGAACGGCAGCATTTTCTACTTGCGTTTCTGTACTTTGTTCTATCCATTTTGAAGAACCTAAGCGTATAGTTGTATCCTTGTAAGTTGCTATTATTCCTTTACCAGCTAACTCTTCGAAACCACCAATCTCTACATTACTCGCACCAGTTATAGAGCTACTTATAATTGAACTGATTGGGTGAGTACTATTGGAAACAGCCGCTTTCACTATCGATTTGTACTTATCATATTCTTTACCCTTATATACTATTCCTCCTTCAGATGCCTTAGTCAGAGTTCCTGTTTTATCGAATACGAACGAGTTTATATTTGATAAAAATTCAACTATAGCGTCCGTTTTGATGAAGAATTTATTCCTACCGAAAACCCTCATAGTAGAACCATAAGTGAATGGTAAAGTAAGCGCCAAAGCACATGGACAAGCGATTATTAGTATAGCCGTCAGCACATCGAATGCTTTAGCTGTGCTATGAGGTAGCCAAAATGCAAAAGTAATAATCCCTATTAGCATAACTACAATCGAGAAATTACGCGCAATCAGATTTGACATTTTTGATATTCCCTTCTGTGAGAATTTATCGAAAGCGTCATTATTCCAAAGCTTAGTCAAGTAACTTTGGTCAAATTCTTCGGTTACTATCACCTCAATTGCCTTTCCTAGAGCTCTTCCCCCTGCATATATCTTTTCTCGGTGAGCAATACTCACTGGTGCCGATTCACCAGTTACAAAGCTATAGTCCATCATTGCTTTACTAGACTCTAGTAAACTATCAGTTGGTATTATTTCATTATTTCTGATTAATAGGATATCCCCTATTTTAATATCTTTCAGAGGAATATGTTCATTCTCACCATCTGTTTTTCTTATAACAGAAAGAGGGAAATATGATTTGTAATCTCTGTCGAATGATAATAGATTGTACGTCTTTTGTTGGAACAACTTCCCTATTAGCAAAAAGAACAGCAACCCACCAAGCGAGTCAACGTACCCGTGACCTGTATTAGTCACAATATCGATTGTTGAGCGAATAGCAAGTACGATTATTCCAATAGAAATTGGTATATCTATATTGAATATTTTGGTCTTCAACCCATAATACGCAGATTTAAGATAGTCACTACCCGCATAAAGAAGAGGTATGATGAATAGAACATTTAGCCAATTTATTAGCTCTTTTATAGCTGGTTCTATTGCCTCGCCTCCCGATAGATACTCAGGGAAAGCAAGCATCATTAGGTTACCAAATGAAAATCCAGCCACTCCCAATTTGATATACAAAGATCGATTCGGATTCTTCCCTTTGGCACCATCCATGGAAGTAAGATCCAGCTTTGGTCTGTAGCCAAGTGCGGCCAATAGCTCTACGACAGACCTTATTGAAATAATAGTCTCATCGTAAATAACATCTATTTCTTTATTCGGAAAATTCACCTCTGATTTGAGGATTCCGTCTTTTAACTTAGGTAGATTTTCTAGAAGCCATATACACGCAGAGCAATGAATCTGAGGGAGTTGAAAGACAACTTTCGATTTACCATTTATACTATATGTCTTTAGCTTTTCGGTTATTTCTGTGTTATCTAGGAAAGCAAATTCATCCGTATCTATAGAATCAGGTTTCAGAGCCCCACTACCATCTTCCATATTATAGAATCCGTCCAAATTACTATCGTGTAGTATTTCGTACACAGTCTTGCAGCCACTACAGCAAAAAACTTTATCCCCTATAGAAATAGTATCGTCAGGGCATTCGCTGCTACAATGTTTACAAATTAACTTTTCAGACATATTCTAGATTCGGATTATAGAGATCAAATAAATTTAAGCAATGACGAAGATACGATAATAATTGTTTTCAGAGAATCTTAACTCCATCTATTAGCATCTGCACTGCCATCATAACTAATATCATACCCATTAATCTTTCTAATGCTATTAGCCCTCTTTCGCGGAGAACTTTGAGTAGTTTAGGTGCAACAAGCAATATAGCAGCAGTTATTGTCCAAGCTATTAGAAGAGCAAAAAACCAATGGGTCATCTTACTAGGTCCGCTCTGAGTCATTAACATCAGCATAGCCAATACAGAGGGCCCTGCTATCAGTGGAATAGCCAGAGGTACAATGAATGGTTCTCCATCGGGTTGCGGCCCCATAAGCCCATCTCGAGTTGGGAAAATCATACGAAGACCAATAATCAGAAGTATAATGCCACCCGAAATAGTAACAGCTTCTTGTTGTAAATGAAGAAAATTCAGAAGAGGTTTCCCCATAAATAAGAACACAAGCAAAATGCCCAAAGCAATCAATAATTCACGAGCAATTATCGCTCTTTGCCTTTTGGGATCTATCCCTTTCAGTACTGAAAGCAGTATCGGTATATTTCCTAAAGGATCCATTAGGAAGATTAAAACAATAGCAGAAGACCAAATACTTAGTGATTCCATTATAACATATATGAATTGTGTCTGTAAGGTAAGTTCAAAACTAAGGAAATGATAATTGGGATACAATCTAATTCGAAGAATGAGCAATTAGTCAATCATTTTTGAAACCCTTTTGGAAGTTATGTGTTAGTATAGTTGTAATAGAATAGAATCCGCATTATTCTATATCACTTCAGCTGACATTATCCGTTAGCGAAATAAAGGGCTGCCCAAAAATTATTTTAGGCAGTCTTTTTTTTTATTCAACTGGCTTTTCGGTTAGTATAATAAGACCGTGTTTTGCCTCTTCACCATAGATAGCTACTGCTGCTTCCATTTCAAAATAATAGTAATCTTTATTCTCTAAATTACAACTATTCTTAACACCCCTTTGTGCATTTATAAACTCATCGTAATCTAATTTCTCACCATCATAAATAACTATAGGTTTATCAATAACTATATTAGTTGCTACCTCACCAAATAATAATAGTGTTGATTCAGCAATAATATTATGTACTTCTTTGAGATCCTTTTTTGATAAAACATAATCTTTTGTTTCATATACATTGATTAATCTATTCTTTTGTTTAACTACATCATAAGAAACCCTTATAACATTATTATTATCAATGAGATTGCTCGGGATTTCTAATACAAATGTGCCATCTTCTGTAGAATGAGTTGAGATTATTTTATTAATCGTGAACAAGGTGATTTTAGCATTTTCTATTGGTTCCCCATCTTTCTCGGAAATTACTTTACCCTTAAATAAAGTAATATCAATTGATTCAGATTTATCAGAATTAACTTTCTTGATATTGGGTTCTGTTTTCAATTCTAATTTATCTGTTCCTACTATTTCTGTTTTCACGTCAGTAGACTTTGCATTTACTGGAAGCCCCACCGTAAGTGACGATGCCAACATAAGTCCAGCGGCTACTTTCGAATAAGGAAATCTAAAACCCTTTTTTTCATCTTCTAGATTGAACAAAGGAGTACGGAGTTGACTACTAGTTACCCTAGCACAAATATTGCCATCTGACTTTTTCATTATTTCAGATACTTCTAGCTGACTCAACCGAGTAAAATCTATCACATTCTTGGAACAAGAATCACAAAAACTACCCCTTTCATTTGGAGTCATATTCTCCCACTTCTCATCGCATGGTTTGTTCAATGTTAGGAATTTTGTTTTCATCTTGTCTGTTCTATTAAGTAATGACTTATTTTATAGGTTTTTCAGATAGAATATAGAGACCAAATTGTGCTTCTTCACCGTAGATTGCGACGGCTGCTTCCATTTCAAAATAATAGTAATCTTTATTCTCTAAATTACAACTATTCTTAACACCCCTTTGTGCATTTATAAACTCATCGTAATCTAATTTCTCACCATCATAAATAACTATAGGTTTATCAATAACTATATTAGTTGCTACCTCACCAAATAATAATAGTGTTGATTCAGCAATAATATTATGTACTTCTTTGAGATCCTTTTTTGATAAAACATAATCTTTTGTTTCATATACATTGATTAATCTATTCTTTTGTTTAACTACATCATAAGAAACCCTTATAACATTATTATTATCAATGAGATTGCTCGGGATTTCTAATACAAATGTGCCATCTTCTGTAGAATGAGTTGAGATTATTTTATTAATCGTGAACAAGGTGATTTTAGCATTTTCTATTGGTTCCCCATCTTTCTCGGAAATTACTTTACCCTTAAATAAAGTAATATCAATTGATTCAGATTTATCAGAATTAACTTTCTTGATAATGGGTTCTGTTTTCAATTCTAATTTATCTGTTTCTACTATTTCTGTTTTCACGTCAGTAGTTTTTGCATTTACTGGATGCCCAACTGTCAGCGAAGATGCCAACATCAGCCCGGCAGCTACTTTCGAATAAGGAAATCTAAAACCCTTTTTTTCATCTTCTAGATTGAACAAAGGAGTACGGAGTTGACTACTAGTTACCCTAGCACATATATTGCCATCCGATTTCTTCATTATTTCAGATATTTCTAGTTGACTCAACCGAGTAAAATCTATCACATTTTTGGAACAAGAATCACAAAAACTACCCCTTTCGTTTGGGGTCATATTCTCCCACTTCTCATCGCATGGTTTGTTCAATGTTAGGAATTTTGTTTTCATTTTGTTTGTTCTATCAAGTAATGGCAACCGGTACTACGAAAGTTACGAAATATATTTTAAATTGTTAGAATTGGGAATTAAGAAAGTATCCGAAACTAAAGTAATAAAGCCAAAGAGTGGCTAAATACCTGTAGCTGGATCGTACAAATAAAACACAAAAGCCACCTAGTTTCGATATAAAACCCCTACGGGGCATAAAGTTTTAATAAAACTAATTTCTACAGTTATTACGCCTCTACGAGGCATAAAAAAAGACGCATATTTCTATGCGTCTTTGTGAATTTATATTCCTGTTTCGATGCCTGAGCGGAGTCGAAGGCGGAGTAATGATTTCCTCATTAAACACCCCTTCCTGCTTCGCAGTCCACCCCTCTAAAAGAGGGGAATCCCAAGGATCGGGTGGTTGACTTACTTCTTGTCTTCGTCGTCAACTACTGTGTAGTCAGCTTCCTCTACGTCTTCTTCTGCACTGTCTTGAGCTGGTTCGCCAGTTTGCTCGCCGCCTGGTGCAGCACCTGGTTGACCTTGCGCATTAGGATCGCCATACATGTTTTGCGATGCATCACTCCATGCTTTATTAAGCTCTTCCATAGCAGGTTTTAGATCTGCTTCGTTTTCTTTCAATGCTGTTTCCAATCTACTCTTAGCACTTTCTATTTTTGAAATTTGCTCTTGTGTTAATTTCTCTCCTAACTCACTCATTTGCTTGTTAGTTTGCGCTACCAATGCATCTGCTTGGTTTCGAGTATCTACAGCTTCTTTTTTGATTTTATCAGCTTCAGCATTCAATTCAGCATCTTTCTTCATTTTGTCGATTTCCTCTTGCGATAATCCCGAAGAAGCCTCGATTCTGATGTTTTGCTCTTTACCAGTTCCTTTATCCTTCGCATATACTTGCAAGATACCGTTAGCATCAATATCGAATGTTACTTCTACTTGAGGCACACCGCGTGGCGCAGGTGGTATTCCATCCAAATGGAATTTACCTAACGAGCGGTTGTCCGCTGCCATCTTACGCTCACCTTGTAGTACATGCACTTCTACAGATGGCTGATTGTCAGCTGCTGTAGAGAACACTTCCGATTTTTTAGTCGGTATAGTCGTATTAGAAGGTATCATTGGTGTCAATACGCCACCTAATGTTTCGATACCTAGTGTTAGAGGAGTAACATCTAGTAATAATACGTCCGTTACATCTCCGCCCAATACACCACCTTGAATTGCAGCACCAATCGCTACTACTTCGTCAGGATTTACTCCTTTCGATGGCTCCTTACCGAAGAAATCTTTTACTAGTTCTTGTATCTTAGGAATACGTGTCGAACCACCTACTAAGATAATCTCATCTACTTCGTGGTTAGAGATACCAGCATCCTTTACTGCTTGCTCACATGGCTTCAATGTTCTTTGGAACAAATCTTCGCATAAACTTTCGAACTTCGAACGAGTCAAAGTTACGTTCAAGTGCTTAGGGCCGTCTTGAGTAGCTGTGATGAATGGCAAGTTTACATCAGTTTGCATAGAGCCAGATAATTCTATCTTAGCTTTTTCGCCCGCTTCACGTAATCTTTGTAAAGCCATAGCATCGTCTCGTAAATCTATACCTTCTTGTTTTTTGAACTCATCTGCCAAATAGTCTATCAACTTTCTGTCAAAATTGTCACCACCTAGGTGAGTATCGCCATTAGTTGATTTTACTTCGAATACGCCGTCGCCAATCTCTAGGATAGATACGTCAAAAGTACCTCCACCTAAATCATATACGGCAACTGTCATATTCTTGTTCTTTTTGTCCATACCATAAGCCAATGCCGCAGCAGTAGGCTCATTGATAATACGTTTAACCTTTAGGCCAGCGATTTCACCAGCATCTTTTGTTGCTTGTCTTTGCGAATCATTGAAGTATGCTGGAACTGTTATTACAGCTTCGTCAACTTTTTCACCTAGATATTCTTCAGCAGTTTGTTTCATTTTAGTTAGAATCATCGCCGAAATTTCCGGTGCAGAATACTTCTTGCCATCTACATCAATTCTAATCGAGTTTCCATCATCTGAAGGAATTACTTTATAAGGAACTAACTTTGCTTCTTCACTTACCTCATCCAAACGACTACCCATAAATCTCTTTACAGAGTAGATAGTGTTGTGAGGATTAGTAACGGCTTGTCTTTTCGCAGCCTGACCAACTAGTCTATCACCATTTTTAGTGAATGCCACCATAGACGGAGTAGTTCTAGAACCTTCAGCATTTGTTATTACTTCTGGTGAACCACCTTCCATTACTGAAACGCAAGAATTAGTTGTTCCTAAATCTATACCTATTATTTTTCCCATTTTATTATCCTTTGTTTTATTGAATTTCTATTTTTTGTCTTTATGTCACACATTTCAAGACATAATGTCGCTCAAAACATGATTTATGTTCTGAAATGTATGGCAAAATATCTATGCCAAGTTTTCAATATGCTATATTTATATTTTATAAAACCCGCCCTATTTCTAGGGCAGGATTATTATTATCAACTAAAAGTGCTTACTTTATATTTACTTCTAGTTCTTTTGGCTTAGCAGGTTCTTTTTTCTCAAGAACTACTTTCAGCAAACCGTCTTTGAATTCAGCATCTATGCTTTCTGTGTTCACGTTGTCTGGCAGTACGAACGAGCGAGTGAATTCACCGAAGCTACGTTCTACTCTTAGGAAAGTAGTGCCATCTTTTTCATCTTCCGTTTTAGTTTCTCTGTTCTTAGTACCTTTTAGTACTAATATGTTTTCGTCATTTATACTTACTTTTATGTCTTCTTTTTTTACGCCTGGGATCTCAGCCTCTATCGTAATGTGTTTTTCATCTTCTTGCACATCAACCGTTGGGTTGAATCCGTTACGTGAATTAAACATAGCATCAGTGTCAAATTCACTAAGTATGCTATTCATTCTTCTGTTAAGTGCATTCAAATTTCTGAATGGTTCAAATTTTACTAAACTCATTTTTAAAATCTCCTTTGTTTTTTATTTAATATTAATTGTTTTTGGTTTTAGCGTTTCTTTTTTCGGGATGCTTACTAATAGCAAACCGTTTTTGAAATTCGCTTCAATTTTATCTGTTTCGTATTTATTAGGAATGATAAATGATCTCTTATAGCTAACAGAGTCAAATTCATTTATCATCATAGTTTCATTTTCTTTTGTTTCAATTGTTCTTTCACCACTAACCGTCATTACATTTTCGTCGTTGACTACTAATTTCATAGTACTTTTATCTACACCCGGCAACTCTATAGTGAAGTTCAGCATATCTTCTAACTCTGAGACTCTCACTCTTGGTTTTATGTCATTTGTTCTTTCTGGACTTTCAACTCCTATTGGGCTGAAAAATCTATCGAAATCTGTCATTGGCATTCTTCTTTGTACTAACATTTTTATATCTCCTTTTGTGATTTTAATTGTTTTAGATTTTTTGTCAATGTTTAGTAACGTATATTGGAAAAGTGTGCCAAAACACTGTTATCAGTCAATACGGCAGATATACGACATATTGACTGGCGTAGTGGCAGATATTTTGACAGAAAATTTGATTTAGCAAGAGAAGTTGTGGCAGATGTTGTGGCAGACTTAATTGGTCTTTCTTTTAAATCTAGTGATTAGAAAGTATGAAAAGAATAATTTAAAAAAATACAGATTATAACCCCTTTGTATTCTGTAGAATTAATGATATTATTATATTGCATGCATTATATATTAACTATCAGAAAAACTAGAAATGGAAAAAATCAAAGTTACATTAGCCAAGGGCGACGGAATTGGATTAGAAATCACTGATGCTGTGATAGACATACTAGAAGCAGCAGGTGCTCCACTAGAATACGAAGAAATCAGTGTAGGCGAGAAAGTCTATCTAGACGGTATCAAAACAGGTATTCCCGAAGAAGCGTGGGATATAATCACTCGCAACGGTGCATTCCTCAAAGGACCTATCACTACTCCCCAAGGTGGTGGTTACAAAAGTTTGAACGTAACTATCAGAAAGTCATTGGGGCTTTTTGCTAATGTTCGTCCAGTAAAGGCATATCACCCTTATATCAAAACTCACTTTCCGGGTATGGATGTAGTTGTAGTTCGTGAGAATGAGGAAGACCTTTACGCTGGTATCGAGCATCAGCAAACACCGGAAGTAGTACAAGCGCTGAAACTAATCTCTAGACCAGGTTCTGAGAAGATAATCCGTTATGCATTCGAATATGCTAAGGCACACGGCAGAAAGAAAGTAACTTGTATGACCAAAGATAATATAATGAAGCACGCCGATGGTTTGTTTCACCAGGTATTCAACGAAGTAAAGGTGGACTATCCAGATATAGAGTCTGAACACTATATCATAGATATCGGGACGGCAAGAATAGCAAACGACCCTAATAGATTTGACGTTATCGTGACTCTTAATTTATATGGCGATATAATCTCTGACGTAACTGCAGAAATCGCTGGATCAGTTGGATTAGGCGGCTCGTCTAACGTTGGAGAGAATGTGGCAATGTTCGAGGCGATACACGGCTCGGCACCTGACATAGCTGGTAAGAACATAGCAAACCCAAGCGGGTTGCTTAACGGGGCTTGTATGATGCTTGTGCACCTAAATCTAGGTGAGTATGCATACAAAATCCAGAACGCACTATTCAAAACAATAGAAGATGGTATTCACACTGGCGATATGAAGAGCGAACACACTCGTGAACTAGTAGGCACAAAGGAATTTGCGAAAGCAGTAATAGCTAGATTAGGTCAATCACCTGAACACCTGACAATACCGAAACCTACGAACCACAGAATAGCTATTCCGGGTTGCAATATACGCCGAGTGCCTAAGACATTGGTAGGTGTAGATGTATTCATAGATTGGGTGGCACAAGGCAGAGACCCACACGAGCTAGCGAAAGAGCTACAACCATTAGCACCAAACGGCACTATGCTAAAGACAATCTCGAACAGAGGAATAGCTGTATGGCCGGGCAAAGAGCGTGATATATTCTGCTCTGACCACTGGTATTGCCGATTCGTAAGCGAGCAGTATGACGCTACGGAAGGACAAGCCGAATTCACTTATGACGCAATAGTAGAGCTATTAGGCAACTTCAACGCTGCTGGCTTCAACTTCATCAAGATAGAGAACCTATATACTTTCGAAGGGAAGCGTGGCTACTCACTATCACAAGGCGAGACGAGCTAGTCTATCTAAAGAAAATTAGAATCTAATAAAATCCCTTGCTAGTGAAGTGAGGGATTTTTTTGTGGGTGGGTAATACTCTTAAATTTCAGTTGTCCTATTTTTTTGGACAACTTAATTTGCTCTTTCAAGAATTATAAACCTAATCTATCCTTTGACGCTTTAACATACTTTTCTTCTCTTTCAATGCCGATAAAATTACGATTATATTTTTGAGCAACAAATGCAGTTGTTCCACTACCCATAAAAGGATCCAAAACAATATCACCCTCATTTGAACTTGCTAAAATAATTCTTTTTAACATTTCTTCAGGTTTTTGTGTTGGGTGTAATGCTTTTCCGTCTTCGCCCCTCAATCTCTCTTTCCCTTGAACTAAAGGCATTTCCCAAAAATCTCTCATTTGTTTTAAGTTTCCGTTTTTTTGTTTTTCTGGATTAATCTCCTTGATTTTTTCATAATTAAAAGTCCATCCTTTTCCTTTCACTGCCCAAATTACAAATTCAGTAGAGTGAGTAAAAACTCTTCTAGTCATATTTGGCATTGCATTCGTTTTGTACCAGGTGATTATATTGTTAATTTTATAATCTAATTGTTTTAAGACAATCATAACTTCACCAATATTATGGTAACTACAAGCAATATAAATTGAACCATTATCTTTTAACGCTTTATGGCATCCTGAAATCCATTTCCTTGTAAATTGCATATATTCTGGAGCTGTCATTTTATCCCATTCTTCATTTACCATGAACCAGTCGCCACCCGTTTCATTTCCTTTCCAGTGTAAGCCGTTTCCAGAAAGATTATAGGGTGGGTCGGCAAAGACAAGATCAATTGAATTTTCTTCAATTTCCTTTGTTAGTATTTCGGTACAATCTCCGTTGTAGATAATATCTTTTTTCATATTTTTTTATGGAAATTAAAAAGCAAGATTCTTTTTCCAAGAATCAATAGTACTTGGAATTTGATTAAGCCACTGACTTGAATCTTTAAAATCTTTTGAAGTATTTACAATTTCATCGTACAAACGAGCAATTTCACTATGTTTTAAAAACTTTCCTTGTCCTTTTATTTCAACAAGAATCTTCAAAAGTTTAGTGAAATTATTTATTGTTAAAGGAATAATATTTTGTTTTTTTCCTTCATATTCATATTTTATTGCCATCCAAAAAGTATTAAGTGTGTCTCTATGAATTGTCGGGGCTATAAATAAGCAATAAGTCTTCTTCTCATTGTCATTATTCTTATTTTCAAAATCTCTCAAATGTCTCATTACTGGTTGTCCCTCGTTATACCATTGATCCCGACTTTTTAGCATTGTTACTTCACAAATAGCATTAAATCCTTGATAGTAACATTCAATATCTGGAGTGTTTGCAGGAGCTGTAAAAGTTGGCTCATTATCATCTCCAACAGGATAATTTGGTTTGATCTTTAAAGCATCATTTAAAGCATTTAATCCTAGTGTAGATAATTTTTCTAATAAAATTGGTTTATCATCAAAATTAAAGATATTCTCTAATTTCTCAATATAATCATTTATTTGATTTAATTCTTGAGAGTTTTGATGATTTTCTTCATTTTGTAATTCTCTTCTATATTGCCTTAAATCTGAAATATATTTTTTCAATTCTTCTTCATTGAAATTTTGATAATTCACAATTTCTTTTGCTTTAATATTCAAATTTTCCTCGTATGTTTTAATGTCTTCAATAAGTTTTGAGAGAATTTTTTTGTATTCTTCTTTTGATTCCCAAGGTAATTTTGGCTCTGAAATATCAGCAATATAATCTAAATATTGTTCTTTTGTTTCAAATTCTATAACCGATGCATTATCAAAATTAAGTAAATTTTCAATTTCTACTTGTCTTCTTGCCTCTAAATCAACATAAAAACCACCTCCACGAATAAAAAGAAAACGTGTTAAGCGGAAATATCTTATAGCGTTATCTCCATAATCTTTTAAGTTTTTTAATAGTTTTTTGATTTCTACTTTATCACTTGTTTCTAAAAATTCTTGAGCAAAAACCTTTTTGTAATTATCAAAAATTTGCTTTTGTTCTTGCTTACTTTTTCCTTTTTGTTGTTCTCTTAATTCTAAAATTTTATCTGCATATTTTTCAATATCTTGAAAATTTACAAGGCTTGGAGCAAATAAAGAAAATTCTTGTTTACTAATTCCTTTTGCTTTTTCTCCATTTTCTAAAGATTTTTGATTTACTTGATTTATTAAATGTAAAACTCCAATAAAAGGCTTTATATTGTAGCCATCTTCAAGTTTATAATCTGATGAATCTGGATTTGGTAATTGCCATTTTATAAAACTTCTAAAAAATATTTCTCCTAAGTCAAAATCATCTTGTAAAAACAATTTGCCTAAACTGGTAATAAATATTTTTTCATCTTTTATAACAACAAGACCAATTTTTTTAAGAGGATTTATGGATTGTCTTCCTCTCATTGCTGGGTCTTCATAATTTTTTGCATTAAATATTTCTTCCGCTTTCTCAAAAGAGATTTCTTTTGTTTGATCATCAATCAAATCAATTTGTTTTTTGGCTAAACCATTATAAAATTGTGTACTTCCGTATCCGTAAACTCTTTCTTTTATAAGTAAAATTTGAAATTTTCTTTGATTTTCTAAATTCCAATTTTCTCCTTCTAATTGTTTCAAAACCATTAAAAAACTCCTTAATCTTTCAGGATTTCTTAAAGTTGTTGTTATTGACCAAGGTTTTTTCATAATTATTTAGTTACTTTACAATAAAATATTCTTTCAGCATTTCCATCTCCATCACTTTTTCCAGTAGTAAATGCCTTATAATCTTTTTCAAAGATCTCAATTTCTCCTTTTTGTTTCAAGATTCTTATAATGTCATTGTCTTTTATTCTTGCATTAGAACGATCATCTTTTGAATCTGCTGTGTTGTTATAGGATAACAAAATATGTTTACAATTTGCATTTTTAATTAAATCTTCAAAGGCTTGTGTTGCATTTTTCAAGCAATAAGCACTTTTTATGTGTGAACGATCCATTTTCTTTCCAACTCCTTCAACCTTTGGCTTTTTCCATTCTGACAGATTTTCAAGTAAATGGTAAGCATCACTATATTGTCTTGAATTATAGGGAGGATCTATATACAACACATCACAAGAAATTTTACGAATCAATGAATTTGAATCTTCATTGTAAATTTCATTTTGTAAATTATGGGAAAAATCAATATCAGGGATTAAAAGTTTTAAAGGCTGAACTGAATCAAGTTTTTTTCTAAAAGCATCATAATGTCCAACTGTATTCGCTACTTTATCAACTGCATAAATCAAAGAGCAAAGCAAAATATTTTTTTCTTCTTCATTTTTCGCAATTTTTTCTATCTCCTCACGAATTGCACCAATTTTTTTTGCATTCTCAATTGTAAAAAATGTTCCTCCAAAATGTTCTGAAAAATAATTTTCTTTTTTTGTCTCTAAGTCGTTTAAATAATTTATTTTTTCAATAATATCTTTTTCAATATCATTTTTTGTTCCTAGAAATGCTTTTAAACAAACATAGTTTGCATTGAGTAAGTCATTTGAAATAACTTTAATTTCTCCATTATTAAATCTTTCTCCAACAACACCAGTTCCAGAAAAAATATCGCAAAAAGATTTTATATTTTCGCATTTTTCAGAAATTATATCTTCAATAAATCCAAGTAATTTATATTTATTTCCCAAATATCTACGGTTTTGTAATTGAAAGAAATTCTTTTTGTTTTGATTTGTCTGAATGTGTACTTTATTTATTTTTTTTATATTAATATTGTGGACAGGTCCTTCAAGAGCTATATGATACTCTTTAATTCCTTCGAATAAATTTATAAGATTCATATTATGTATATAATTGTTTCTAATAATGCTTCGTTTCTTTTATTTGGGAGAATTAGTCCTTTTGAACTTCTTAGTTTATTTGATTTTCGTCGAATATCAAATGCTCTTTTTATAATATATAACTTTAAATATCCTGCTAATATAACAATAAAACTTACTTCTAAGTCAGAGTTTGTAAAAATAATTCGTTTTATATATGAAAAAATTATTATAGTTTTGTAACTATAAGTCTGCATAACATGAACGTCGACTCCATGTCGTTTTTTAGAGTGAATCTAAAATTAGTGTTATTGTGGGTTTATTTTTTTCCCCTTTCATCTTTCCCTTCCTTACCTTAATTTAGCAGTCTATGAAAAACAAAGATCAAATAAAAGCTGACATAATAGCTAATCTATTCAGCAAGCATAGAATGGGGATAAAACCCGGATTGGAGCGAACAATTGCTTTGGCAAAAGCGATGGGCAACCCACAGAATCGCTATGACACTATACACGTAGCTGGGACTAATGGCAAGGGTAGTACTTGCTCGGTGTCTAGTTCTATTCTGATAGAATCGAGGCTGAAAGTGGGGCTATATACTTCACCGCATATCAAGGATTTCAACGAGCGAATTAGGGTCAATGGCGTTGCTATTACTGATGATGAGCTGATAGAATATGCCGAGAAATTGCTCCCAATAGCCGAGGAGATGGATGCTACTTTTTTCGAGATTACGACTGTAATGGCGTTCATGTATTTCGCGGATAGGGGAGTCGATGTTGCCGTGATAGAAACAGGTATGGGCGGGCAATTCGACAGTACAAATATTACTAATCCCAAAGTATGCGTTATCACTGATATCGATATGGATCACGAGGAGTTCCTCGGCGATACAATAGAGAAAATTGCATTCGAGAAAGCTGGGATTATCAAACCCAACACACCGATTATCACGACTAATGATGCAGAGAATGTACTCAGCGTAATCAATGAAAAAGCTACGAAAGAGAATGCGGAGTTGATACTTTCCAACTCTCAAATCGAAGATGAAATCAAGAAGACGATTAGCAACAAATTCATCAGCCATTCTTTCATAAAGAACTATGCCGCAGCTCTAAAGGCGAGCGAAGTTTACTTGGGGAAAGCAATTCCAACCGAGATACAGAAAAAAGCTATTGAGAAAATAGAGACGAACTCTGGTTATTTCGCAAGATTGCAGATGATAAACAATGACCCCGTTTGCATACTCGATATATCGCATTCGGTAGCAGCGGCTAAAAACCTAGTCGAATCATTACAATCGACTTTCAATGATAAGAAATGGACTGTTATCCTAGCTTTGATGAGTGACAAAGACTACCGCGGAATAATAGAAGAATTGGCCGAAATCACTGATCTGATGATACTAACGCAAGTAGATAACGAGCGCTCAATGTCGGCGATTGATCTGAGCTACTATGCTGAGCAATTAGGCATAAATGCTATTATATTGATAGACCCGAAAAAAGCTAAAAAATTCGCATTCGATAGCAAATTAGATTGTGTTATAACTGGCTCGTTTTACTTGGCGGCTGAGGTGTTTTGAGGAGCTACTTATATTGAACTGCTTTGCAGTTCTCATAGATTCTTCAAATTACTTCGTAATTTATCAGAATGACAGCTAAGGGGAAACCGTCATTCTGAATGAGCGAAGTGAATGAAGAGTCTAGGCTTTTAATATGAATAATTAAGCAAATAGATACTTCTTACGTCTTGGTTATTTTCTGATTGACTTTATCAGTATAAAGGTTTATACTTAGATATTCTATTTGGGATGATAGAAATACTGACTTTGAGATTGCCACGTCCTTTCAGTCCTCGCAATGACCGTTAAGAGCAGACACGTCACTCTGAATGAGCGAAGTGAATGAAGAGTCTAGGCTTTTAATATGAATAATTAAGTAAATAGATACTTCTAACGTCTTGGTTATTTTCTGATTGACTTTATCAGTATAAAGGTTTATACTTAGATATTCTATTTGGGATGATAGAAATACTGACTTTGAGATTGCCACGTCCTTTCAGTCCTCGCAATGACCGTTAAGAGCAGACACGTCACTCTGAATGAGCGAAGTGAATGATGAGTCTAGGATTTTAATATGAATAATTAAGTAAATAGATACTTCTAACGTCTTGGTTATTTTCTGATTGACTTTATCAGCATGAAGGTATATACTTAGATATTCTATTTGGGATGATAGAAATACTGACTTTGAGATTGCCACGTCCTTTCAGTCCTCGCAATGACCATTAAGAGCAGACATGTCACTCTGAATGAGCGAAGTGAATGAAGAGTCTAGATAGGCTTATAATATGAATAATTAAGCAAATAGATTCATCTAACGCCTTCGACTATATAAGTATGAAGGTATATACTTAGATATTCTATTTGGGATGATAGAAATACTGACTTTGAGATTGCCACGTCCTTTCAGTCCTCGCAATGACTGTTAAGAGCAGACATGTCACTCTGAATGAACGAAGTGAATGAAGAGTCTAGGCTTTTAATATGAATAATTAAGTAAATAGATACTTCTAACCTCTTGGTTATTTTCTGATTGACCTGCCCCCACAACTATTTCCACTAAAAATATCATAAAAACATAAGAAATTAGTAATTTGCATAGATATGCGTTTTTTAAAGTGAAATAAAAAAAGACTCAAACAAAAGTCAAATAATATGAATCCAGATAAAAAGAAAGAGATAATAGTAGGTCTAGTTGCACTTGCTGGTGTAGTAATGCTAGTAATAGGTGTTATGCTAGGTGAGAGTTTTTCTCTGAGTGGTCAACAAAAGACAATTCAGTTTATGTTTCCTAGTTCTGGTGGTATCAAACCCTCTTCGCCTGTTGTTGTAAATGGTGTAGAGCGCGGTACAGTTACCAAAATAGAGAACAAAAACGATTCGGTATTAGTAACGGCTTTCATAGACGGAATAGGTGATATATATACCGATGCTAATGCTCGTATATCTATATTAGAGATTACTGGCGGTAAAAAGTTAGAAATATTCCCTGGTGTTTCTTCGCAATCAATCTCCGAAAATCACATAATTAGAGGAAAAACCGCAGCCGATTTGGGTGATTTGATCGCCGATGTGGGAGAAGTGAGTGTTGACCTAAAGCGTATAGTGCGAGGATTAGACACGCTAATAGTAAATGCTAATGGTGTACTAGGTGATACTGTATTAATGAACGATTTGCGTGTTACTATCACTAACGCATCGGAAGCTATGGTTAGAATCAATGATATGGTAGCTCGTAACGAAGGTGCTGTTAATTCTAGTATTGCTAATCTATCCGAATTATCTAGAGAATTGAACTCTGCTGTCAAAGAACAAAAGCCAAATATTGAGCGAATAATCGCAGATATGAAACAGGTTTCCGAAAAAGCCGTAACACTAATTGATAAAGTTGATAACAGCTGGGAAGATGTATCTAAAATTGCCTCTGATGTCCGTAAGATAATAGAAGACATACAGAGCAACGAATCACTACTCAATAAACTACTATATGACAAAAAACTAGCTCAACGCTTGGATAGTGTTATGTATAATTTGGGAACGTTTGTAGAGAAAATCGACCAACATGGTATCAACGTAAATGTACGATTAGGCACACGCCCGTAATATTATAAAAAACCGAATAAGAGGAAAATATGTCATCAAGTCCTACTCAAGTAACAGAAGAGATTTACCAATACTTGCGTAAAAATTTCTCATCAGAAGATGATTTTCTTAGACAACTAAAACAAGAAGCGAAAGAAGCAGGAATTCCTGAGATATGTATTTCAGAAGAGCAAGGCAAGTTCTTGCAAGTATTCCTAAAGTCAATCAATGCCAAATATGTACTCGAAATAGGCTCATTAGCTGGTTACTCTGCTATTACTATGGCCAGAGCACTACCCGAAGGTGGTAAAGTAATAGCCATAGAGATATTCGATAAGAATGCTCGATTTATAGAACAAATGGCTGAGAAAGCTGGATTAGCAGACAAAATAGAAGTCATAAATGCAGATGCAAAAGATTTTCTAGCAGGATGGAAGCCAGAATACGAACTTGATTTCGTATTCGTAGATGCTGACAAGAAAGGTTATAAAACCTACTTCGAGCTAACTACTCCTCTAATCCGTAAAGGTGGTGTATTCGCTGCTGACAATGCACTTGGCTTCGGTCATATAGCAGAGCCCAATCCTAAAAGTGAACCTGGAAATGTCAAAGCAATACAGGAGCTAAACCAGATATTAAAAAATAGTCCACTTTACGAAAGCTGCCTAGTAACCGTTGGTGACGGCATGGCTATGGGGATAAAGCTATAATCTAGATGAAAAAGAATCTATTACTCATATTACTTGGATTTATAATCGTAGCTTGTGGTAGTCGTGAGAAACCCAAGGGCTTCGAAATGCAACAAGACATAGATGACGATTTCGCAATTGCGGACAGCGTTGACTATGATGATATTTATATTTCTGGTAGTAAACCAATAGATTCACTAGACCCAAACAAGTTAATATACGATATATTTAGATTAGAGATAGAAGATTATCCGAATGAAATTAGATTATTCACTCGTGTATATGACTCACTTGGGTATTTCGCTACTCAAATGGCGAATCCTTACAAACAAGACCCGGATATAACTTACTTCACTAAAATTGACGAAGAACTAGGTAAACTATATAAGAAACGAATGGTCAATGTACCTGAGTTCACTGTTCGTGAATATGGTGCTGGTGATTCTATACCTTATAATCTTATGCTGACTATTGACTATAGCGGCTCTATGGAACCTGTGCTGGACATCATCCATATGGGAACTAATATGCTTATTGATGAGAAGTATTCGTATGATAATATAGGCATAAGTAGCTTCAACAATAAGTTCGACCTAAAAGTTCCAATGGATAATGATACTTCTAGGTTGCGTCAGCTATTCAACGCTAAGAAAGATCAAAATAAAGGACTTTTCTCTGCCATGAGAAACGCAGTAGTAGAGAACATAAAGCTACTAAGTACCACGAGCAAAGATGACCCACGAGTGCTAGTACTATTCACAGATGGCGATGACAACTACTCCAAAATAGACATTGGAAAAGTAATAGAATATGCCAAAAAAGAGAAAGTGCATATATTTACAGTTGCCTTCGGTTACTCTCAAGACCAAGAATTAGTATATTTAGCTAGATACACTGGTGGTAGATTCTACAGAGCGAAATCGAAACAAGAGCTACTGGCTATCATACGTGATATATACAATAGTTTACGCCAATACTACCTAATAAGCTACAAACCACCGAGTTATTGGGGATACCACACAGTATTCTCTGAGTTGACGATACCTGGTAGAGATTCGAATATGGTAGCTATCGACCACTATGACACTAGTGACTTGTTCCCGTGGTCTGACTTTGGTGACTTATTCAAAAGACCTATTCTTTTTGAGTATAACAAATCGGATTTATTACCTCAATCAGAACCTATACTAAACGAGATTGTTGATGCGATGATGTCCAAGCCAACTATTAGGTTAGAAGTGCAAGGACACACAGATAATATAGGTGGTGAGGAATTCAACCAAGAACTATCAGAGCGCAGAGCGAAAGCTGTAATGGATGCACTAATCAGCAAAGGTATAGAAGAGCGAAGATTGCGTTATCGTGGTTTTGGATATAGCCAACCAGAAGTAAGCAATGATACCGAACAAGGCAGAGCGCAAAACAGAAGGACTATGTTCAAAGTAACTGCGAAGTAGAAATATGCCAAAATTCTATCTATTCGATGCCCGTATTTCTTATAATAGAAGCACTATAAAGATACAAAGTGATTTAGAGTATGACACCTTAACACCATTGACAAAAGACTCAATACTGGTAGAAAACAACACTTTTACCGTTGATAAAGGTAAGAAATGGTTTGATATAATTGAATTTGCAGATAGTACATTCTTTGCAATATCTGAAAATGTGAAAGAGCTATTCGAAAGAGAGAAGTTTACGGGTTGGGGCTGTTTCCCGATAGTAATCAACGGACACGAAGATAAAAATTATTATGCCTTTTATGTAGATGCAATTGTAGGAGAATTCACCAATAGTGAAGCTCAACTTGAAGATTCAGATGTAAAAATTGAATTTGATTTAAGCACTTACAAAGGGACTGATTTCTTTTCAAACAAAGGCACTTTGTTGACCGCATGTACCGAAAGGGTTAAAAAAATAATTGAAAAAAATAAGTTTACCAATGTTGAGTTTGAGGAATATTAAATCAATCTCTATTTATCACTTTTCAGAAGTAATTTCTTAAGAGCATTGATATTCTTCTTTTCGTCTTCAGAATAATGTTTGGCAGCATAGCCACTCATACCAGAATTTTTATTCTTTAAATCAATTTTAGGCGTACTCTTCTCCGCTTCAGTTCGCTTGTATTTTTCTTCTGGTATATAGCCAAGCTCTTTATCTGAGAACGGTTTATGATTCCTAAGCAATTCTAGTTTTTCTTCACCGAATACATCACGTAATTTTTCTTCTAATGTAGCTTTTGAATAAGGTTTTGATATAAAGTGATTAGATCCTGCTTTCACAACTCTTGCTATTACGTCCATATCAGTAACACCAGAACCAACTAGAACTGGTATATCATGAGTAGTTTTAATTGCTTTCAGGACTTTAAGCACAGCAACCCCATCAAGCTCTCGCATGAGTATATCCAATACAATAAGTGATGGGATATGTTCAACTGCAAGTGCTATACCATTGAAACCGTCAGATGCAGTATAAATCTCGTCAAACCCATATTGCTTAAGGTTTTTGAGCATTATTCTTTGCATCCAAACATCATCGTCTATTATGAGGGCAGAGTGCATCTAGTCTTTTTTAGTATTATGTATTGCCAAATGTTCTAATTTATTCTTTTCTGAGCCTAAAGAGCTAATTTCTGTATTTTTTAGCAAGTTCTTCAACATATCGAACTCGACACCCGAAGATTCCTTATTAGTCTCTGCTATCTTATCGTAAATCTCTTTTCTATGTACAGCAATACTCTTTGGAGCATTAATTCCTAGTCGTATTACTCCCCTATCATAACTGATAACAGTTATTTCAATCGAATTTCCTATAGTGACTACTTCACCTACTTTTCTAGAGAGTACCAGCATTCTAGACCTCTTCTGTTGTAGTATGAATAACAGGTTGCTTAGTAGAATATTTATCCGAAGACATCACTATTTGGCGACCTTCTCTGGTCTCTACTCCAAGTACTAACGGGGCTTTCATATTTGCAGTCATTACTCTTTCTTTATTACCTAAAGTAATTACTACAAATGCCGCTTCTGATTCCAAATCTATGTTCTTACCTGGGTTATACTTTATATCAACCATCCAAGGATTGATTAGAGGAAATCCAATTGTAGGATCATCTACCGAAATAAGCCATCTAAGGGGGGCCGTCTCTTCGTGATTAATTAAAACGAAATTATTGTATTTTTCAAATCCCAACAATCCATCAGGGAAATGGAAAACTTTATCATTTTCTATTTCTATCTCTCCGAAGTGGAGGGTCTTGATTTTTATTATACTAACTTCCTGTTTTTCCATCCCAAAATCCTTTTGATGTTTAGTAACTTAACAAATAATAGACAATTAATGACAATTCAATATTACAAATGCAATTATCTTGCCAAGTTTATTACTTTTTATTCATTTCTCTATTCTTATCGGATAGAACACCTTATTTCTAAAGGCAATTTAGATAATTTATTCGAATTTAGCACAAATTCTATAAATTGAACTATGAAAAAGAACACAAGACTATTACTTTCGTTAGCAAGTGGGCTATTGCTAGTTCTAGCATTCCCACCTATGCCATTTTACTTTTTAGCATTTATCGCGTTTATACCTATTTTATATTTGCTTGATAGTACTAAAAAGTTCTATTTTTGGAATACTTACGCTACTTTCTTTGTTTATCAAGTTGGAACTTTGTGGTGGATAAGCAGTTTCCAAGAGAAAACAGATCCTTTTCTAATGAGTTCTGGATTTGTGTTAGATATTTTTCATCCTTTTTATTTTATGGTACCTATTATTCTGTGGTTAGTAATCAGGATAAGGCTACCCCGACGATTATCCCTCTATTTGTTCCCTTTCATTTGGGCTTCGTTCGAATGGTCTAGAACTCTGACTGAGTTATCTTTTCCATGGGCTTCGTTCGGGTACACACAGATATACAATACTAGCTGGGTACAAATAGCTGATCTGTTCGGAGTCTTCGGTGTTACTTTCGTTATAGTACTTATCAATGTTATAATCTATGATTTGATATTTAATTATAAGAATGGTGCTTCGAGTTACAAAGAAAATAAATGGCAATATTCTACACTTTTTTTACTAATTGTATTGCCTATTATTTACTCCAATATACAGATAACAAAGTATAATCATAGTACATTATTAGAGTCAAACAAGACTATTAACATTGGGCTTATCCAACCTAACATTGATCCATGGGACAAGTGGAGTGCTGGGCCTGCAGACCAAGTCAGAACATTAATAGATTATTCTAATAACCTATTGGATTCAATTTCTGATATAGACTTAATTATATGGCCAGAAACCAGTATTTTATACCTTAATAATAGTTTTAACCTTGACCATAATTTTAACTTTCTCGGTAGATGGGTTGATACTAACAACATAGCTTTACTATCCGGATTCGTTGATATAGTAGTGTATGAAGAAAACGCCCCAAGCATAACTAAAGAGATGAATCTCAGAGGAAAAGAAGTAAAATATGATAATTTCAATAGTGCTGTATTAATTGATTCTAATGATTATGATATTTATCACAAAATGAAATTAACTCCTTTTGGCGAACGAGTCCCTCACGTAGAGATTTTTACATTCTTAACTGAATTCATAGATTGGGGGGTAGGTATATCATTTTGGGGTAAAGGAACCAAACAGAAGAATCTGATGCTGCCAAACAAGGGAGTGAATATAGCTCCAATAATTTGTATAGAATCTATTTACCCATCTTTTGTTAGAGAATTTAGTAAAAAGGGAGCAAATCTTTATACTGTAATTACTAACGACGCATGGTACGACTTCACACCTGGCCCCGAACAACACGCCCTAATCTCAGCATTTAGAGCTATCGAGAACAAGCGTTATCTAGCACGTGCTGCAAACTCGGGAGTGACTTGTTTTATCTCACCAACAGGAAAAATATTACAAAGAGCAGAGCAATACGAACAAACTTCTATTTCTATGACAATCCCAACTATTGAAGATATTACATTTTTTGCTACTTATGGGAATTGGTTCGTTTATTTTTGTCTGTTAACTTCTATATTCTTTATATTTTATTCTATTTCCAAAAAAAAGTAACAAATGATGTTACTTTTTACTTTCTGGCTTGTTATATATGTAACATATTGTTAAATTTAGAAAATTATTAAAATCATAGTTAGGTTAAATATGAAGAGTTTATTTACTTTTTCGATGATAGTTATTCTATCATTTTCATGCATTATTAATACTGCGCATTCGCAAACTTTTGAGGATATATTCCCTAAAGCAGGTATAGAACATTTCACACACGATGGCTCATTGATGTCTGGTGGTGTTGTTGTAATTGATTATAACAGAGACGGGTACGACGATTTCGTTTTACTTGGTGGAGACGAAGAGAAGACGAAAATATACAGAAATAACCCTGCCGCTTATGAGACAACCCCTTATGACTATGCAAATATGTTTACTGATGTAACTGATGAAATTATAGATATTCCTTCCGTATATTTTGTAATAGGTGGCGGTTCATTTGATTATGACAATGACGGTTGGGAAGACTTATTCTTCACGACAGATGCGGGTCAATTGAGTTTAGTTTATCGTAATGTAAATGGTAAATTCGAAGAAGCCGGTTACAAATTAGGAATCAGAGAAAAATTCCAATCGACTAGTGTCGCATTTGCCGATGTAAATTTAGATGGTTGGATGGATATTTGTGTAGCAAATTATTTTGAAGATAATTCCAATCAAGTTTGTTTGCCAAATAGTCTTTTTATAAATCATGGCGGTGAATTTTTTACTGAAGAAAGTGCAAAGTACGGAGTCAATGATAATGGATGTGGATTAGCAATATCATTTTCAGATTTCGATAATGACGGAGATATGGATTTATTCGTAGCTAATGACTTTGGTCAAAACTTCTCTTCTAACGCACTTTACCGAAATGATTATCCTGAGAAAAAATTCACAAATGTAAAAGACCAATATGGTTTCAATCAAGCGATATTAGGTATGGGTGTTGATGCTGGCGATTATAATAATGATGGATGGTTCGATTATTATGCAACTAACATTGGTCAGAACTATTTTTTCGAAAATGCTAGTGGCCAATTCTTTATCGAAAAAGGAAAAGAGTTGAAATTAGATAATACGAAAGCTAATCCGAATAGTGAGCAATCTGGGTTGACAGTAAGTTGGAGTGTAAATTGGTTTGATTTTGATTTAGATATGGATGTAGATTTACATGTAACTAATGGTTATTTGCTACCTATTCCTGATATCAATACTGAGTATGCAGACAATAATAGAATGTTCAGAAATGACGGTTATGGAAAACCATTCACAGAAGTAAGTGCTGAAGAAGGACTATTATCACCAGGCATAGATAGAGGTGCAGCACAAATCGATTTTGACAATGATGGCGATGTAGATTTATTGACTACAGCTGTTAGACCTGATAAATCAGCTAACACTTATAATGACGATGACTTTTTTAAACTTTTCGAGAATAAACAAAACTCTGGTAGAAACTGGCTTAAAGTCAAACTAGAGGGCTCTACAATTGATAGATTAGCTATCGGTAGTCGTGTAAAGGTATTTACTGGAGCTACAACTCAAATGAGAGAAGTGACGTCTGGTGGTGGTGGTTACTTATCCCAAAGCACTAGAGTACTTCACTTTGGATTGATGGATATTGAAACTATTGATTCATTGGAAGTTATTTGGACAGGAAAAAGAATCAGATCAAAATTAAGAAATATTGCCCCTAACCAAACTCTAAAAATAGTTCAACCATATTCGGATACTGTAAGAGTCGATATTTGTGAAGGTGAAGAAATCTTCGGTAAAGTATGGTTAGCTAACGGTGAATATAGAGACACTGTAACTGCTACTAATGGTGCTGATAGTAGTCTATACTACCAAATCTATGTCAACAAAAAAGATGAGAAAGATGTAAATATTGATATTTGTAAAGGTGAAGAATTCATAGGGCAAACTTGGGACGAACCAGGCGAAAAAGTAATGAATTATGTCAATGTAAACGGTTGTGACAGTGTAGTAACTTATAATGTATCTATACTGCAGCCCTACTCAAGTACTATAGATACATCTATTTGCTACGGAACATATTTCCAAGGGAAAGAGTACATAGAAAGTGAAACCTTTGTTAGAGAATTTAAAGCATCCAATGGTTGTGATAGTATGATAACTTACAACATAAACATACTAGAAGCACCTAATTTCCAAGAGAATTTTAGCGTGTGTTATGGTGATTTTTTCAGAGGAAAAATTATTATTAAGCGTGAATTATTCTCAGAAACTTTTAAAAGCGAAGCAAATTGTGATAGTGTTCATACTATAATAGTTGATCCACTACCTGAAAGTAAGAAGAGAGATAGTATTTATTTGAAAGCAGGTGAAGAATTCAAAGGAAAGCAATACTTTGAAGACGGCATCTATTCTAATAAAATAAAAGGTGGTGCGTATAACGGCTGTGACAGTCTATATATAGCTGATATTTTCGTTACTCAATCTGGAATATTTAATTCTATTACTGACAATAAATTAAATATTAGCGTTATACCTAATCCGTTTTCACAAAATACCACAGTTGAGTTTGACCTAGAATCACCTCTTTACTCTTCGCTTGAGCTCATAAATCAAGTCGGACAGGTTATACCAATAAACAAATCTTTGACAGCCGGTAGAAATAGGATTAATATTAATTCCGATGACTATGGACTATCTCCAGGAGTATATTTCTTGAAGATTAATACCAATGGGGATTCCTATATAATTAAAATAATCAAAGGAAATTAATAAAATGAAGCTTTTAATTAGAATAATAATTACCCTTGGAATTATACAATTATCCGTAGCCCAGACTTATGAAGAAGTTGGAAAACAAATCGGTGTCGGTGATCATTTTACGCTTGACACAAGAGAGATGAGCGGTGGTGTAGTAGTATTTGATTTCAATAATGATGGGTACGAAGATATTTTCGTGGCCGGTGGATTGCTCAATCACTCTGCATTGTTCCAAAATATGCAAGACGGTACGTTTAAAAATGTTTACGCTTCTTCTGGTTTAGTTATGTCAGTACACGATCAAACTGTAGGTGCAGCAGCAGCCGACCTAGATAATGATGGTGATAAAGACCTTATAGTTACAACTTTCGAAAGAGCAGATTCATATTTATTTGAAAATAGAGATGGTAAATTTTATGATATAACAATATCTGCTGGTTTAGAAGCAAAAATCTGGAATACAGCTGTATCATTTATAGACTTCGATATAGATGGCGATTTAGATATTTATTTCTCAAGTTACGTAGGTGGTAATGGCGATTGTGATCGTAATTTCTTCTATGAAAATATGGGAGATATGAAATTCGTTGAGATTGCTGAGGAACTGGGAGTTGCTGATAATGGGTGTTCTCTTGCATCTACATTTTCAGATTATGATAATGACGGTGATTTTGACCTACTAGTTGCTAATGACTTTGGGTTAACAGTACAATCGAATAAAATATTTGAAAATCGTTATCCTGAACGAAAGTTTGTTGATGTTTCTGAGAACTCTGGTTTCAATGCTCGTATATTTGGTATGGGAATAGAAGGTGGAGATTTTGATGAAGATGGTGACATGGACTATTACACTACAAATATTGGTCCTAATAAATTCTATGTCAATAATGGCAATAAGACCATGACAGAGAGAGGTGTAGAGTTTGGTCTTGACAATAAGTATAAAAAAGGAACGGATTCACTAGCAACAAGCTGGGGAATACAATGGTTTGATTATAATCATGATTCTTATTTAGATTTATTTGTAAGTAATGGTAATGTAGTACTAACAGACTCTTTAATGTCATTTACAGATCCAAATCTATTGTATAAAAATAATGGAAATGGTACCTTTTCGGAAGTTGGGGAAGAAGAAGGAATAGCCGATATAAAGAAAGGAAGAGGTATTGGGTTAATTGATTACGATAATGATGGTGATATGGATTTGGTTCAATCTGTTGTAACTGGAAACTACGGTGCTAAATCTGAGACTGACGATGATAGAGTAAATTTCTTCAAAAGCAACGCATCTGAAAACGGAAACCATTGGATACAATTCAAGTTAAGAGGCACTACTGACAATAGAGATGCCATTGGTAGTAAAATAGCAATATTTTTTGATGGTAGGAAATTAATAGCAGAAACCCCATCTGGTGGATCTAGTTATATGTCGCAAAGAACAGGAATAATCCATTTTGGACTAGGTAGTGCAACGAAGATTGATAGAGTTGAAGTTACTTTCCCTAATGGTGAGAAAGTAGTAAAAAGCAATCTAAATGCAGATGAAAGATATAATATAACTCAGACATTTAAAACTACGATAAGTGCAGATGTATGTTATGGCGATCGATACGGTACTTCAGACAGAATATACAAAGACACTGTTATAGTTCAGAATCTAATGAGTAGTGACGATGTAGATAGTATAGTAACGGTCAATATCAATGTATATGACGAAATAGTAGTTGATGAGTTTTTAGAACTTTGCTTTGGTGATGAGTTCAAAGGTACAACTTGGAAAAACGACGGTGAAACTAGCGAAATATTACGCTCTTATTTGGGTTGTGATAGTACCATAGTTTACAATATATCCGTTTTACCAGCTAAAGAAACTAAAATTGATACTACTGTCTGTTATGGTGGTCTATTTGATAATATTCGAATAACACGAGATAGAACGATAAGACATGAAATAGATAACCCTAAAGGTTGCGATAGCGTATTAGTCTACAACGTCTTAGTTAACGAAGGGCCTAAATTCAGCGAATCATTCGAAGTGTGTCAAGGACAAATTTATAAAGATGTAATGGTAGTAAGTGATACTACATTGTTTAATTCTTTTAAAACTTCATCTGGTTGCGACAGTATCTATGAAGAAAAAGTTGTGATGCTACCAAATGGAGTTAGAGATTCCTCAGTCATTATATATAGTGATGAAATGTATGAAGGAAAATACTATGACACTGATACTACTATATACAAAAACTTAGGAATTAGTTCTGCTAATGGTTGCGATAGTATGTTGGCTATAATGATAAACGTAACGCAATCATCAGTTGATTTTGACTATTCTAATAGTTTTGAATTAAATGTCTATCCTAATCCAGCTGAAAACTATATAGATATATCTTACAATCAGAAAGCAGCTACACACGTTACCATCGAACTCTACAGCGTCGTTGGACAAAAAGTAGCAACTATTTACGATGGAATTTCTAATAATGGAATCAATAAATACACCTGGAAATTTGGGAATAGAAATCTACCACCTGGCGTGTATATGCTTCGAATGATAGACAAACAGAAATTCATAACCGAAAAAATAATAATAAAATAAAATCAATAAATCCCGCTTATTTAAGTGGGATTTTTTTTGCAACAAATTCTCTTGTAATTTCGTATTCTTTAAGCTATACTAAATACAATTTTATTGGAGAATTATGACTAAGATTTTAAGTATATCTGCTCTGCTTGTATTTTTATCTACTGTTGGGTTATTTGCTCAAGCAAATGAGATAAAATTTGAGCAAGAGGTATTGGATAATGGGCTTGTAGTTATCTACAACATAGATAGATCAGCACCAGTAGTTTCTACTGTTGTGCATTATAAAGTGGGTTCTAAAGACGAGAATCCGGAGAAAACAGGTTTTGCTCACTTCTTCGAACACCTTATGTTCGAATCGACAGCTGAAATCCCAAGAGCAAGTATAGATAAGTACATTAACCAAGCTGGTGGTACTTTGAACGCACATACTTCTATGGATGAAACTGTTTACAAATTTACTGTACCAGCTAATCAAATCAAACTACCACTTTGGATTGAAGCATCTCGAATGAGAAAACTAAAAGTTCAAAAAGAAGGAGTTGAGACTCAGAGAGGTGTAGTAAAAGAAGAGAGAAATGTAAGAGTTGATAATCAACCTTATGGCGATTTGATAGAACGTATGGCTAAAAATATATGGCCTGGTAGCGGTTACGAATGGCCTACTATTGGCTCACACGAACATTTGAACAGAGCAACTATAGAAGATTTCCAAAATTTCTATAATGAGTTTTACCAACCTAATAATGCTTGCTTAGTTATTTCAGGTGATTTCAACGTTGATGAAGCAAAGAATTATGTTAAAGAATACTTTGGATCGATTCCAAAAGGTAATGAAATAAAAAGAACTACTCACACTTTCCCAAGTTTGAAAGAGAAAGTAGATGTGATAGTAGAAGATGAGAAAGCACAACTGCCTGGTATATTCCAAGGGTTCCGTGGACCAAAGTTAGGTGAAGATGATTATTATGCTATGTCTTTGCTTTCTAGAATTATGGCTTCTGGTGAGAGTTCTAGACTATATCAATCTTTGGTAAATGAAAAGCAATTAGCTGTAGCTAGCCAGATGATACCTTTCTCACTTCAGTATTCTGGAGCTCTTATTTTTGTAAACATACCTAGCTCTGCAGACAATATAGATGCAACTAAAAAAGCATTAGATGAAGAATTAGCTAAAGTTGTTAAAAATGGTGTTACACAAGAAGAACTTACAAAAGCTAAGAACATAGTAGAGGCAAGCTCTATTATGTCTAACAAAAATACACTAAGTAAGGCAATGTCTATAGCACGCTATTGGGCATACTACAACGAACCAGAGATGATCAATACTGAGATAGATAAATATCTTAACGTAACGCTAGATGATATAAAAAGAGTAGCTAAGAAGTATTTGGATACAGATAAAAAAGTAATATTAACTTATATGCCAGTTACGGCTGAGAAGTAAAGGAGACGAAAATGAATAAAATGATTAAACTATTAGTAGTAGCTATTATCTTCTCACAATTTGCTATTGCACAAGATTATAAATTGGGTGAAAAGCCCGAACCACTTGAATCAAAGAAATTCGAGTTTCCTTCTTACAAAGAAGCAACATTGGATAATGGATTGAGAGTATTCGTAATCGAAGATCACGAGCAGCCAATGATCAGCTTTGATATACTTATGCCGGGTGGTGATGCGCTAGAAGCTAAAAAAGATGCTGCTGGATTCACCGCTGCAATGATGACTAAAGGTACTAAAACTAAGTCTGCTTTGGATATCTCTAAAACGCTTGATGGATTAGGCGCTAATTTATCAGTGTATAATTCGACTGAATTTACTTCTGTTTCTGGTTCTTCTATTCTAAAACACAAAGAAGTACTTTTCGATATGCTTGTAGATGTTATGACTAACCCAACTTTTCCTAAAGATGAGTTAGAAAAATTCAAAGTACAAGCGAAAGCTGGTATCAAAAGTGAAAAAGCTGACCCAGGTACTTTAGCTTCTAATATGGCTAAAAAAGTCTTGTTTGGTGATAATCACCCTTACTCTTCAGTCTCTACTGAAGAAACTATCGATGCAATAACTGTAGAAGATATCAAAAAGTACTATAAAGACTTCTACTTGCCAAATTCTTCTACTATGGTAATAGTAGGTGATTTTGATACTGACGATATTATTGAAGAACTAAATAAAAAGTTAGCTGTTTGGAAAAAAGGTGATTTGATCAAATTAGAAATCCCTGAACCGAAACCAATGCCTAAAGGTATTTACTTCATAGAGAGAAAAGGTTCTGTACAGTCTGCAGTTAGATTTGCTAATATGACTGTTCCATTCAAAGATGCTGACTATATGAATATCAATGTTGCTAATCATGTTATCAACTCTAGTTTTGCCGGACGTATGTTCAAGATAATCAGAGAAAAACACTCATATACTTACTCTCCTACTGGTGGTCATTCATCTAATAGATTTTACAATTACTCTATATTTGGTTCTGATGTAAGAAATGATGTTACAGATTCGACTATTATCTCAGTTAATAATGAAATACTTGGTGATCTTAGCTCTAATGGTCCTAGTGAAGAAGAATTAGAAACAATTAGACAATTCAGAATTGGACAGTTTTATCTTAACTTCGAATCTTCAGGATACCTTGGTTCTTTGATACAATCTTACGATTTCAAAGGAGTACCAATTAGAATGATAAAAGAGTACCCTAATCTTTATAGCAAAGTATCTACTATCGACGTTAAAAAAGCAGTAACTAATTATTTGAATCCTTCTAACGGATATATAATTGTAGTAGGTGACCCATCTGTAAAAGAACAATTAGAAAAATTGGGTACCGTATTCACTTATGATACAGATTACAAACCAGCTACAGGTATTACAAGTGCTAGTATAGATGCTGATGACCTAATAGAGAACTATACTGAAGCAATAGGTGGCGAAGAAGAGATAAATGATTTCGAAGTAATTCAAGCTACTGGTACAGTTACTATGAGTGCTGGAGGGCAAAACCTACCTGGTAAAACTGAAATGATATTTACTAAATCTGGTAAAATGTATCGCTTGGTTGATCTAAATGTTTACAAATCAGAAGAACTATACAATGGCACAAATGGTTGGGAAATCTCTACTTCTGGAACTATAAAGAAAGAAGGGAACGACTTAAAGTCAATGAAATTTGATGCAGACCCATTCAAATATGCTCACGCTAATAAGCATGGCTATAATTTAGTTGTAAAAGGTAAAAAAGGTAACCAAGTTGTTGCTGAAATGAAAGACGAAGACAAATTAGTAGAAACGTTATATTTTAACTCTGAAACATATCTATTAGAAAAAGTAGAGATGATACAAGAGACTCCAAGAGGGAGTTTACTAGTTGAAATTAGTTATTCTGCGTACCAAGACGTAGATGGTAAGAAACTACCTACTGTTTCTAAAACTGTTACTCCTATGTTCAGTATGGAAACAAAATACGACTATAAAGTAAATGCTATGACTGTTCCAGATTCTAAATTTGAACCAGCGAAATAAGCAATAGCTTAACAGTATTATAGATTAAAGGGTTGACTTTTATTAGTCAACCCTTTTTTTGTGCGAGATACTCTCTGTGTAAACACATCATTCTGATAAAGCCACAGTCAATACGTCTCTACGTAACTTGTCATTCAGAACGAAACGAATTGGAGTGCCTGTGCTGAGCTAAGCATCGCCGAAGTAAAGAATCTAGGGAATGAAATAGATACTTCGCTTCGCTTAGTGTAACGGTGTCGCTTCGAGTGTAGTGAAATTCTATAGACACTTCGGTCTTTACCCACCCTCAGTGTGACGGGAAAAATCTCAATCTGGGCTGAATGAAAAGGAGTAAAGAATCCATGTGAAAATAATTTACGTTGGTTTTACCCACAAACTATGCTCCTTTGGAGGAGCTGTCAGAACTTGTTCTGACTGAGGAGGACAAATAACAACGACGCTCTTAGTTTGTCCACCTCCGTCTAACACCTTCGGCGTTAGACACCTCCGCCTGCGGAGGACAAGACGCCTATCTAAACTGCACACTTGCATTATCCACATACTATTACTATATTTAGCTAGGTCGATTTCAACTGGTTGTGAAAATTCTATGAAAACAATACTAAAAATATTACTCCTACTACTCCCATCGCTTTGTGTAGCACAATACCACGATGCTCAATGGGTTTTTAGTCAATACAATCTAGACTTCAGAAAGAACAATGATTCAATCGTTGTGTTCACAGGCAGAGTTATGTTACCAGAACCAAATCTAGTAGCAGATACAGTTGGTCATCAAGGATTATTAAATTATAATTATGAAAATGGTGATAGATTTATTCATATAAATAAAGACTCGACTTGGTATAATGACTCAATGTACTCTACTCGTTGGTATACAAAATTCGATAACTTTGATCACCCAACAATTAATTTCCCTGAAGGCAATAAGAGTGCCACTGATCAACAGCGTATTTTTCCAGGTTTTGTCCCCTTGGATTCTGATAATGTTAGGCTCTATGTTGTACATTATCAACGTATTCCTTTTAATGATATGTTTGGAGCATTAGTTTATGATGATTTAGAAATAAAAAGAAATAATACTTATATAGTACATAATTATAAATTAGGCTTAGACTCTGTAAAAGATTTCACAGCATCTTTGCATCCAAATCCCAATAAGCATTGGGTCATAGCACATTATTATTCACAAGATGAAATAAGATCTTATTTAGCAGATGAAAATGGTATTAGCCAAACTCCATCTTTTAAATTAGATCTTAAAGCAAATGGAATAGATACAGATATTGCTGGTGCCAATTCATATTTTCAATTTAAGGTATCCCCTGACGGAAAGAAGATACTAATGCACACATGGAAGAGGAGAGTTTCAAATATTTATTTATTGACATTTGACCCTTTTACTGGATCAATGAAATATATAACTAAGTTTGATGAATTTGCTTCTGATGAGGATATTAAAAGAAATGATTACTATTTATATAATTTCTCACCTAATTCACAATATGCTTATATACAAGCAAATAATGTATTAGTTCAATATGATTTATCAGATATGGAATCACAGAGAATTCTTAATTCTAGAACATTGGTACAGTCTTTTAATCAAAACTTATCAGCTTTTAATTATGATACAGCCCCCAATTTCATTACAGGGATTAACTCAAAAATGTATTTGAGAAATTTTCAAGGAAAGGTTCATTCTAATCCTGATTCCTCATACCGAGATTTTGCAATTATAAACCGACCTGATAGAAGAGGAGTTAAATCTGATTTTAGAAGTAATGAATTAAAACATGCATATTACAACGAAAACTTAATTGATCATTACTTTATAAACTGGAACAGGATGCAATTCCCAGGTACTATGATTGGCAGAAGTGTCAGCTACTGCGAAGGCGAAGACGCATATTTGAATAATGTTTGGGAAGATAGGTTTGTTGGGACTAACTTCAAATGGGAATTATTGAACTTAGAAAGCAATGATACTTTATTAGCAGCAGAGATAGACAAATACTTCGAAGATAACCCAGGTATCAAAGATCCATTCTTTTCTGATGCAACCCACAACTACGAAGGAAAGTATTATATTACTTGGACTGATACGCTAGGCTATAACCGTGAGAGAATAGTAAATCTATACGTCGATACACTACCCAAGGTAGATATAGTTTCAACCAAACTAACTGGCGATTGCGAAAGAGAAAGATATAGATTAGAAGCAGATAATATAGTTGAAAGATATGAATACAGGTGGAGCACAGGAGAAAACTCACCAATAATAGAAGTTGATAAAGCAGGTGATTATACGCTATACGTTACTTCATTCCAAGGTTGTGTTGATTCAAGTAGTGTTTCTATTGAAATCGAAAATGAAGAGCTATATTTAGAAATACTTGGTGGGAATAAACTATGCTATGACGGAGAGCTTACTTTAAGTGCCAACCAAGATTATGTCAGCTATCATTGGAATACAGATGAAACTAGCAAGTCCATCGAAGTAAATGAAACTGGAAGATATACTCTAACAGTAGAAACAAGTAAAGGTTGTATTTTATCAGATACAATAGATATTACAAACCACCCCAAAGTACAAGCACAATTAAAACCCACACCAACAACAATCTGTAATGGAGATTCAACTTTACTAGAATCCAAATACGATGTTCCTTATTATAGCTACGAGTGGAACACAGGAGCTACAACAAAGAATATCTATGTTAATAGTTCAGGTACATATAAGCTAACTATTACCGACATAAGAACTGGTTGTATAGATAGTACAGAAATCGCAATCAAAGTAGAAGACAAGTTACAACCCACAATCACGGGAAGCAACATCTGTTCTGGTGAATCAGCTACACTAACTGCATTACCAAACGACCCAAGCTATACGTACAAATGGAGCAACGGCGAATCAACACCAGTAATAGTAGTAAACCAAGCAGGAACATATTCAGTTACTGTTAGCAAGGCAGGATGTGTAGGCGCAGCAGAATATACTGTAAACGAAAGTCCAACACCAACGTTTGAGATAATAGGTGAAAGTATTATCTGTAATAACGAAACGGCAACACTATCTTCTAGCAAAGACTTCGCAGAATATCTTTGGTCAACGAACGAAATCACCAAAGAGATAGAAGTAACAGAAGCAGGCACTTATACACTAACAGTTACAGATGAGAACGGATGTACGGCAACAGAATCATTTACAGTAGAAAAATACGAGTTGTCTTTCGACATAAGTAAAGTAAGCATTGACTTCGGTAAGGTTTATATTACAGAAACTAAATCAGATAATATTACAATCACAAACAATAGTGGATTTGAGATAACTTTAGCTAATGGTCAAACGATTGCTGATGGACAAGCATATACATTCAATTACAACTTTGTACCAACACAGTTAGGACCATTCAACAACAGCATTGATATTAGCATAATTGAGCCTTGCGACACGGTTATTACTATACCTGTCACAGCAAAAGTATATGCAAGAACTACAATCAGCACAGAGGACTTATACACCCAAATTGGACAGACTGAAACTATACCTGTTTACCTTGAATGTGAAACTGATTTACCAGCACAAGAGTACACAATAACTACCGAAATAGATAGAACTGCATTCTTTACTAATGAAAGCTATACAATAAATCAAACTCAACCAATAAGTAAAACAAGAACTGAGATACACGAGTTAACTGGAACGATACTATTATCAGATGATTTGGAATATGATATCACATTCCCAAGCTACACTTTTACTAATCCATATATAGAAGTGATAGAACAACCTGGTAAGATTTACATAGATTCTGTTTGTGTATTTCCGTTGCGAAACATAACAACATTCGACCCAACAACGCTGACTATAAACCCTAACCCAGCTAGTGAAGTACTTAATATAGACATCACCACTGGCATACAAGGAATAATGAAGTTGGAACTCGTTGCTACTGATGGACGTGTGATTTACACGGATGAATGGACACAATCAACAAGAACAAAGCAGATGCAGATAAACACTATAAACATTCCTAGTGGGTTATATCAAGTTCGATTGATTACTCCGTACGATGCAATTACTAAGAGCGTGATTGTGGTGGAGTAATATAATATTACATTGTAGAGACGTATGCAATACGTCTCAGAACCCTCTTTCATTTGGAGACGTATGCAATACGTCTCTACGAAACTTGTCATTCTGAATGAACGAAATGGAGTGCCTGTGCTGAGCTAAGCATCGCCGAAGTAAAGAATCTAGGGAATGAAATAGATACTTCGCTTCGCTTAGTGTAACGGTGTCGCTTCGAGTGTAGTGAAATTCTATAGACACTTCGGTCGTTTCTCTCCCTCAGTGTGACGGGAAAGTGAGATTGCACCCATATAGATGATTTTTTTTTACAGCTTTCTATCTTTGTGTACTCTCTATGTTGCATTATCTCAAAATCATCTTAGTTTTTATCTATTATTTTTGTAGCTTTATCCTTTATAATTTTTATTATTTGAAATAATTTATGGCTAAGAAAACAAATCAATCGGCAATAAAGGGTTTAAACACCAAGACAAAGGATATTATATTCATTACACTAATCTTTGCTAGTGTATATATTTTCCTTGGTAAGGCCATCAGTGGTGGTGGTTTCAACGCTTCGGATAATCTTGCTTCATACTCATTTGAGAAGTATCTAGAAAAAGCAGAAGAAGATGGAGAATTTCCACTATGGGTTCCGCATATATTCAGCGGTATGCCCTCTTATTCTGCTATGTTAACTACTGGCGATAGATGGTGGGATTTTGCGTATAAGATTATCTTCGGTTTCGCATTAATTTTCAAAGGACTATTTAATAGCGATACTGCAAGAATAGCTTTTTGGTTTGCCCTCTATGGCTCAGGTATCTATTGGCTACTTCGTTCTAAACACAAAGAACCGGCCGTTGCCTTTTTCTCGGCATTTGCTGCTGTGTTTTCAACTGCAGTAATAACATGGATTATGATAGGTCACAATACAAAACCAATTGTGTTAGCTTGTTTACCTTTTACCTTTATTTTCATTGAAAAACTTAGAGAAAAATTCTCCCTCATTTATGGGCTCTTGCTAATACTTTCGCTCCATACTATGCTTGAAGCTGGTCACGTACAGATGATTTTCTATTCAGCATTAGCTATAGGTATATACCTAGTTTTCGAATTAATAAGTCGCTTGATTAGCAAAAAAGAACCAATGGGTGTAGTGAAAGTAGGTGGATATTTGCTTGCAGCAGGTATTCTTGCTTTCCTAATGTCATCAGATAGATATTACTCAACTTTAGATTATACTGAATACTCGACTCGTGGTTCTGCCCCACTTGTTCAAGACAACAAAGATGCTCGCGACGCAACTGGTGGCAATTCGTACGAATACGCTACTATGTGGTCTTTCAGCCCAGGTGAGATGATGGGCTTTTTGGTGCCAAACTATTATGGATTTGGTAAGCTAGAGTACGATGTAGAAAATGGTGGTGGAACTATACTCTCGCAAATAGCTAGTCAAGATAAGGATAATAAAGTACCTACTTATTGGGGTCAAAAGCCAATTGAAGATTCGGCACCTTACATGGGAATACTGATTTTCTTCCTAGCGTTATTCGGTATATTTACAAATAGAAAAAATGTATTCGTTCAGTTTTTAGCATTTTTATCCTTATTCGCACTTATATTGTCGTTCGGTTACACATTGCCAATATTATATGATTTCTTCTTTTATAATGTGCCGATGTTCAATAAATTCAGAGCCCCTTCTATGATCTTAGCTCTAGTACATTTCGCATTCCCTATATTAGCAGGTTATGGTCTATCATCGATTATAGAGTGGTCAAAAGAAGGAATAAGCAAAGAGAATAAGAAAAGAATAACTTACTTCGCTATAGCAGCGGCAGCATTTTTCGCTATCGGTGTTCTTTATAATTTGGGATTCGAAGACAATTACAAATCATCCGTTTTGAACTCTGATTTCGTTAAACAGCGAATGATTCCGCAATTACCTGAGCAATATCACACTCAATTCAAGAGTGAATATTCTGACTTCGTTTGGTCTGAGATGATTAGCGATTGGATGGTAAATGGTGTTCTTATGCTAATAGCAGCAGGGCTAATTTATCTATTTGCTATTCGTAAGATAAAGCAACCAATCCTTTTATCAGGATTAATCTTAATTTTAGTGATTGACTTATGGAGAGTGGATGCTAGACCGATGGACATAGTAGAAACTTCGCTAAAAGATAAAGTGTTCAATCGAAAAGATTGGGTAGAGTTTATAAAACAAGACAAACAAGAGAAATTCAGAATAGCTGATTTTGTTTCCCCTACTCCTAATGCAAGTGCTTATTGGTTACTAGAGAATGTAGGAGGTTACCACTCAGCTAAGCTTCGAGTTTATCAAGATATGCTTGATGTAACGTCTGGTGGTAGTACTTCTAGTGTTAGTAACCCGTTTGTTTGGACACTAATGAATGTGAAGTATATAATAGATCGTAGGCAGATACCAGGTATGCAACCAGTTTTCCAATCGCAGCAAGAACAGGCATTCGTATATCTTAACCCTAGTTATTTGCCTCGTGCTTTCTTTGTTAATACTACTGAAGTAGATAAACCCTTGTCTATTCTTAAACGAATGGAATATAACCCAGGTCAAAATGCTAATTTCAATCCTACAGAAGTTGTGTATCTTGAAGAGAAGTTAGGCAAAAATATAGACCCAGTAACTGAAGGTGCTAACGTTAAAATAACGGACTATAGAAACGAGAAGATTACTTTAGAAGCAATCGCTACTGGCACTAACTTCCTATTACTCAGCGAGGTTTACTACCCATCTTGGAAGGCATACGTAGATGGTAAAGAAACAGAAATAATAAAATCAAATTACTTTATGAGAGGTATAGTATTACCTGCAGGTAAACATAAAATAGAATTCAAGTATGAATCCCCTAAGTTTGAAACTGGTAAAATGGCTTCACTGACTACAAATTCATTAGTCATGATAGGCCTTATAATCACATTATTTCTACTGTGGAAAGAAAACGAGAAGAAAAAGAAAGCTGAACCGACTGAGAAATAACTAGTTATTCTAGTCGTCATTCTGCTAATAAAAAATGAAAAAGGTTTATGAGTAGCAATAATCAAGAAATAATTGAATTTTTCACAAAATTAGTGACAGACGAAGGAGTACTGGATATTCCTGAAGAAGTCTTTTTGAAAATGGAAAAAGAGTACGGAGAGCTTTTAAAAAATGAGTTCACTGCCGCTCGTATGTTTAAGTTACCTCAATTCGAAATAGATTTTTTCAAATGGCTAAAAGAAGAAGACAGATTAGTTTGGAATGACTTATGGTCAGAAAATGAAGAAAACTATACGGTTTCTATAGAGTTTTTACCGCAACTGCTAGAAAAAGATGGTCGTGGTTTCCCAATTTGTGATTTACAAACTGTAGATAATTATTACTTTATGCCTCAACTATTAGTTGATAGAGAATCTGAAGTAATGGTAGAGGCCGCAAAAGTAAGGTTTATGGAAAAAAAAGGACTAACTCCTAATCAACTACTGGCATTAGAAATTCATTATGGTGGTATAGATATATGGCATTTCGCATACAAACATAAAGTAAAATTGTCAGATGCTAAAGCTGCTGTTGCTTCTTTGGTAGAAGATCAGGTATTGGTTCACCTTACTGATGCTGAGCATTTGGCACCAATCTTGGAACTGTAATGATAGTCATGAAATTTGGTGGTACATCCGTAGGTACTGCCGAAGCTATGCAATTAGTTGCTGACGCTATAAATCAGCAACCAGTAAAAAAAATTGTTGTGCTTTCAGCTAGTGCTGGAATCACAGATAGACTTGTCAATATTACAAATTCACTCCCTGAAAATCTAGAAATTGCTCGTGTTATATACAACGAAATTGAAGTAAAAATGCTTCAGTTTTGTGACAATCTTTGCTTAGATGAAAACTCTAAAAGCAAGATTACTTCCTTACTCCATGAACTAGACCAACTCATCTATAGCGTTGAATTACTTGAACATATAAGTGATAATGTGGCAAATAGGATAGTTGCTTTTGGTGAGCTATTGTCGAGTACTATATTCTATGAGTTCTATAGTCAAAAAAACTCTTGCAGTTTTCTCAATATAACAGATCACTTAATCTATGACAACAAGAGTGGTGAATACTCAATAGTAAATAAATCAGAGCTTTTGCAGCAGCTAGAATCTACTAATACAATAGTTACACAAGGGTTTATCTGTAAAAATACACTAGGGAATATAACTAACTTAGGCCGAGGTGGCTCTGACTATTCAGCTGCTATTTTGTCAGCGGAACTAAAAGCAAATGAACTGCAAATATGGACTGACGTTAACGGAGTTATGTCTGCTGACCCTCGGTTAATTAATAATCCAATCACGAAGCAAAGTATAAATATAGAAAGTTTAGAGCGTATGGCTTTTTTTGGAGCAAAAGTAATTCACCCAGATACATTGAAACCAACACTAAAAGCAAATATACCTGTCAAAATACTTAATACCTTTAACTCTGAAAATCACGGTACCCAAGTAACTACGAATAAAGAAAACCCAATACCTACCATTACTATAAAAAGAAAATGTACACTTTATACATTCAAAACTAATTCGAAAAAAAATCTTTATCTAATTAATAAACATATTACAAATACAGTTGTAAATAAAAGTCTTAACTTATTATCGAGCAACCAAATAGAGAATTCAATTCACTACGTATTCGAAAAGAATATCAATAAACTATTGGATATGGATGGAGCATATATCACAAAGGAAATAGATTTAATTTATATATGTGAGTTGAATAATTCGAAAATAAACGGTATATTAACAAAATTAAATAATCTAAACATCGAGCATTTAGAAATTGATTGGTCTAGCGGCGCTATACTTATATTTGCAAATGCCGATAACAAGACTGAGGATTATAATAGATTCCATGATGTGTTAATAAATGTAGTAGATTAGTATGGTTGATGAAAAAAAATTAGGTAAGCTACTAATTGTAGATGATGACAAGATAATAGTCAAGTTATTATCGAGAATATTCGAAAAATACTGTACTTTGGAAACAGCTCACTCTGGAGAAGAGGGGCTCGAGATACTTGAAAATGGATACACTCCAGGAGTTATACTTAGTGACCAGATGATGCCAGGTATCCAAGGATCGGAGTTTCTAAACCAATCTACTAAATTCGTACCTGATGCCAAAAGGATAATCCTTACCGGAAACCAAGACCTCCAGAATATAATGGAGGTGATATCAGAAGCCAAAGCATTTATGTATCTCGTCAAACCCTTTGACAACATAGCATTAATTAAAAATGTATCAAATGCTTTCGAAGAGTATAATACACGAAAAATGCTCACAAATAGAATAAAAGATTACGAAGCTAGGATAGACAAATACGAAAAGCGCATAAAGAGTTTAGTTGGTGATCATGATATGAGCATAGAAACTCTATCTATTATCAACCAACTATACATATTAGCTCAAAATGATTCAAAGTATTATTTTCGACAAGGTTTGAGCAGTATATGTATTACCTGTAGATATCTTGCAAAGCAATTCGATTTGAGTGAAGATGAAACTGATAATCTTGTTTATGCTGCTTTTATTCAAGGAATACAGAGAATAGGACTTTCAGATAAATATCATCTTAATGATCCTGCCGAACTAGCATCATCGGAACAACAAATATACAGAAACCACTTTATTTCTTCTTTTAGTAGTTTACAGGATAATTTCAATCTAGCTCCTGTAGCTAATGTATGTCTTAAAATGTGGGAAAAACCGAATGGAACTGGCTTCCCGAATAGACTCCGCGCTGATAGAATACCAGTTAATTCTATATTACTAAACTTAGCTGTTAGATATGAAAACCTAGTATATAGACTAGAACTCAATGATCTAAAAAAATTAAAAGAAGAAGGTGAAGTAATACAAACAGTTGAAACCACTCTTGTCAGACATCACGCGGCTATACTAGAGCTTAGCAAAGATCTTTCTTTTTACGAACAACTACCTGTAAAGGCATTCAAAAACTTAATAACTTTTGGTGATTGCCCTACACTTAAACCTTCTGAAGAAGACCTAGTAATGAAGCTATAATAAAAGCACTAGTCTTGATTTATTTTTTTATAAAAAAACTCTAGCATCACTTTATGTAAGTAATACTAGAGTTCGGTATTATTCTTATCGTCTTATTAGTCTGTCTTAGCTTAAACTGTTGAGATTCATTACTTCTCGATTATCAACTTAGTAATTACTTGTGAATCACCGTTTGTTGCATTGATGAAGTAAACACCAGCAGCCATTCCTTTAATAGAGAATTCTTTTGTGCTATTATTCGTTACTTTACCATCGAATAATTTGCTAATTATATTCCCTTTGATATCTGAAATAGTAATTAATACATTAGAGCTATTCTCATTCATAATCTCTAATGAAATAGATTCTCCATCAAGCGGATTGGAGCTTAATAACTTCATTTGAAGTGAACTATAATCAACTCCATTCTCTACAGAACTTTGAGTTTTATTGATAAGCTTTGCTTGTATATATCCGCCATCATCCAATGCAGATTTATTGTTCACAGTAAACTCACCATCGAATTGGTAACCAATATGATTCTCTGTAATTGGTAATTCTCCATTTCCGGTAGCTGGTCCTGCATCACTTATTACCGATAATCTAGCAAATTTATTTCCTTCTGTACCATCTGCTTTAAGATCAAATTCAACTTTTATAGATTCTCCGACAGGTAATACAAGTCCATCTATTTCTGATATAGGTGTATTAGTTCCCTCAATTCTGAAATTAGTGAATTGATCTGCATTAGGAGAAGTAGGGTCAACTAAAACTGATCTAATTGTTATATCCGAATAAGCCCCATCGACAGTTGCTGAACTGTTCTTAATCATCACACTTCCCTTATAAGTGTCGTTGCCTTCTGATATATTAATTGAACCGAAATCAATATTACCTATGTGAATAGTAGGCACATAACCTTTCCCAGATAAGTTATAATTCCAAGACAAATCATCAGTCTCTACAATGACATTAGCAGCACTTTCACCCTCTTTATCCGGATTAAATGTCATCATCAAAGGTAGAGATTTACCTTTCTCAATTGTCATTGGTAGACTTAGACTTCCTTCCAAAGAAAAGTTAGAGTTATCACTAATACTTATACTATTGATAGTAACATCTGACTCAGATATATTCTCTACTTTTAAGTTGAATTCCGAAGTCATATTTACTCTTTCTGATAACACTTCTTTATTCAATAATCCGACTACTAAGCTATCTACTTCGTAATAAATATTAATCTCAGAAGTATTACCCCCATTATCAGTAACGCTAATTATACCCATAGCGTTTTCATATTTATTATCTACATCCACTTTGAATTGGAAATTGGAGTAAACATTCTCACTATTCCATTCAATTTCTCTCCCTTTATCATCTAATATAATAGGCGCTGTGAAATTATAACTTGATGAACTTAGAGCCGGTTTTTGGCTAATTCCTTGATCTACTTGCTTTGGCCAATCACCTTCTTTTCCGTTTCTATTTCCTTCCGGATTATCACTTACTCCAAACAAATATCCATCGTTATTATCCATCTTCACAATTCCAGGTGATAATGAATCTGTTACGTTAAGGCGCTTAGCATTAGAACTAGCAGGCCAACCATAGGAGTCAAAGTTCGCAAAACCATACATAAAAGTAGAGAATTCTGTCTCACTTTCAATAATCAATGATTCGTAACTTACATTATCCAAAGAAACCCAATAATAGTCAGTTAATGGAATTCTTTGAGCAGCAAAGTTTGTATCATAATTAGTAATTGGAACTTCGTTCAAAGTAAATGAGTTTAGAATCTTCTTGTTATTAATTGGGTCGGTTGTGTCACCTCTTGCAAGAATACTAATATAGTTATTAGTAAATTCATTGCCACCATAGTTCTTCGGTCTTGTACTAATAGCAGACTTCGTGAACTGTTGAGTAGAAGTAAGAACAATCATAAATGGATCAAAAGTTGATGCACCATCATAATTAGCTGAGTAGGAATATTGGCAAACTAAAATAGGTTTATCTGCAGTTATATGTGACACTCCACGAATCGATTCCTGATTATGAGGCATAGTAGCACCAGCTCCATTGAACTCGTACCAATCACCTTTATTAACTAGAGTAATTGGGCCAAAAGCCGAGATTTGCTTTGTACCTTCTTTTACAAACCACTTAGCATTAATTGTCGTATTATCTTCACCTGCTATAATTCTAAAATAATCGCCTTTGTCAGTTTTTCTATCTAGTTCAACAGTAACGTATTCTTTTCCCCAAGCTTCAACAGCTGGGATCATCTCTAATATATGGTCTCTACCATTATTCACAACAGTAGCAGGTATCATAGCTCTATTGTGGTACGAAATAAGTCCAATAGGTTTATCTGATACTACTCTTGTACCACTTAGGTCAAATATCCCTCTAGTTGTACCTGTTCCTTGAACAGCATAAGTCTCACCCTCATTAAGATAAACTTCTATCTGATCTCCGTGCATTTTACCGCCAGTAGTTTCACCAAAACCTCTAGCTCTATTAGCACCATCAACTATATTAATAACTATTCTTGTGCTATCTTCTTTAGCAAGTACTACGAATCCACCAGCCCACTCTCTAGCTTCTTTGAAATCATAAAAGCTATTATGTATATATTCTTTACCCCAACTACGTGTAGGTATAGCCATATATCCTTCTGATGTTACTATCTTAGAATTAAGACAAAATACTGTTACTGGAGATTCGGAAGTTATTTTATAACCTCCATTAGTTACTGTTTCGAAATCAAAAATCTCTGCATCCCAATCTAATAGACCTGTATAAGTTGAAAATTCTACTGTTTCATTAGCTTTTACTGACTTTTTAATATTCAGTCCTAGAGCATCATTCGACAATGTTACTACATTATCTACTCCAGACGTAACGTATATAGCAAGGTTTTGACCCGGTTGTTGCTTATTATCATTATATGGGAAAGCGACAAAGAACTCAGTCCCTTCCGACGAAGCAAGTTCTAGCGATTTGATATTGGTTTTTATCTGTATATCATCTTTGGCATCTACATAAGTAAACCCAAATTGAAATAGTGATAAAATAAGTAAATAGTATATAGCTTTCATAAAATTCTCCAGTTTGTAATAAATGTTATCATAATGACAGATGAACATTAAGTTTGTCACATATAAATCGAAAATTTATATTCTTTTTTGATTTTAGAAACGTCTGTATGTATAAAGACACCTCAACAGCAAAAACGTCTCCAGACATTGTCACTTTTTTTATGCTACATCTTTTAAAAATTTAGAAAGTCTTCTTCTATACAAATAATTCTAAAAAAAGATATTCAACTACTAAATAACATTGCATTTATTCCGTAAATAGATTATATTAGAAAATTGTAAAAGATAAAACCGAATTGAAAATGGAAGATTTAAAAAGATTAGAAGAGTTTCAAGCGAAAATAGATGCTGGTGAGAAAATAGAGCCCAAAGATTGGATGCCCGAAGCTTACCGTAAAAACCTGATCCGTATGATGTCGCAACATGCACATAGCGAGATAGTAGGTATGTTACCCGAGGGCAATTGGATACAACGCGCTCCTTCACTCAGACGTAAACTAATAGCTACCGCTAAAGTACAAGATGAAGCAGGTCATGGGTTATACTTATACTCTGCTGTTGAAACGCTAGGAGCTAGCCGCGAAGAGGTTCTTGAAGCACTACACAATGGTACTGCCAAGTACTCTTCGATATTCAACTACCCTACCCTAACTTGGGCAGATATGGGTGCAGTTGGCTGGCTAGTTGACGGAGCGGCTATGGTCAATCAAGTAAGTTTGATTGGTACTAGCTATGGGCCTTACTCACGCGCAATGGTACGTATATGTAGAGAAGAGGCGTTCCACAATAGACAAGGGTACGAGATAATTGCTGAGCTATGTAACGGTACTGAAGAACAAAGAGAAATGGCACAAGATGCACTTAATCGCTGGTGGTGGCCATCTATTATGATGTTTGGTCCATCTGATGCCGATTCACCTCACTCGGAGCAAGCACTAAAATGGGGAATCAAAGCAGAAGGCAATGATTCACTTAGACAAAAATTTATTACTATGACAGTACCTCAGGCACACGCTCGTGGACTAACAATACCTGACCCAGATTTGAAATACAACGAAGAAACTAAGCAATGGGAATTTGGTGAAGTTGATTGGGACGAATTCTTCAACGTTATCAAAGGTAATGGAATAATGAACAGAAAGAGATTGAAAGATAGAAACGCTGCGCACGATAATGGTAAATGGGTAAGAGAAGCAGCGGCTGCATACGCACAGAAAAAGAAAACTAAAGTAGCATAAAATCCAACAGGAATATAAAATGACAACTGAAAATAAAGATACACAATGGCCTCTATGGGAGGTATTCCTTCAAGTAAAGTCTGGACGTCCATACGGTCACGTCGGTAGTGTACACGCAGCAGATGCTGAGCAAGCTCTTCAAAATGCACGAGACGTATATACTCGTCGTCAAGAAGGTACAGCTATATGGGTAGTACCAGCTGAAGCTATTACCGCAAGTACGCCAGAAGATATGGGTCCATTCTTTGACCCTGCTAATGACAAAGTATATCGTCATCCTACATTTTACAAGATACCAAAAGGAGTGAACGTTGACGTACACTGATGAAATACAAGAAGCACTGGGCGAGTACTTACTTCGCTTAGGCGATGATAGGATGATACTTTCGCACCGTTTGTCTGAACTATGCGGACATGGGCCAATATTAGAAGAAGACATTGCAACTACTAATATCTCACTCGACTTACTTGGTCAAGCAAAATTCTATTATGAGAAATTGGCCGCTATGAGTGATGAAGAAGTTACTGCCGATGATTGGGTATTCTTCCGTGATGAAAGAGAGTATTGGAATGTACTGTTAGTCGAATTAGACAACGAAGATTTTGCTCATACTATAGTCAAGCAGCTATTCTTTGATGTATTCGAAATATTACTATACACTGGTTTATTAGAAAGTAAAGATGAAGACCTAAGAGCAATAGCTGAGAAATCAATCAAAGAAACGAAATATCATCTTCGCCACAGCCACGAGTGGATGCTCAAACTAGGTGGTGGAACTGAAGAAAGTAACCGTCGATTGCGTGAAGCTGTTGAGTTCTTATGGCAATACACTGGCGAGCTTTTCTATACTGATGAGGTAGATGAGTTACTAGTAGAAGCAAGTATAATACCTGATACTACTAAGTTTCGCGATGAGTACTACAAAACTCTGAACAAAATACTAGTAGAGTCTGAGCTAGATGAAATGGATCCAAACGCTTGGATGCAATCTGGTGGTAGAGAAGGAAGACACACAGAGTACATGGGTCATATACTAGCAACTATGCAGTATTTGCCGAGGTCAATGCCTGATGCACAATGGTAGTCACTGAAGAGAAAATATTAAAATTATTAGACAATGTCAGCGACCCAGAGATACCTGCTCTGAGTATAGCTGATATGGGTATATTGAGAGGGGTGGCGATAGTTGATGACCAAGTCATAGTTACTGTTACCCCTACTTATTCTGGTTGCCCAGCCATGTACGAAATCCGCCGAAGAATAGTAGAAGAGCTTAAGAACAATGGTATTGTTGGTGTGAAAATAGACACTGTACTATCCCCAGCTTGGACTACTGATTGGATGAGCGATGACGCTAAGCAAAGACTAAAAGAATCGGGTATAGCCCCTCCTACTAAGACGACCGAATTCAGTCTTGATAATATAATAAATCAAAAAGATTTTGTTCCTTGCCCATTCTGTGATTCCAAGAATACAGAGCTAAGAGCAGAGTTTTCTGCAACATCTTGCAAAGCACTATATTACTGCAACGCCTGCGAGCAACCCTACGAACACTTTAAGTGTCATTGAGTGGGTGAGTTGTATCTAGTAGAGACGTAATGCTTACGTCTCCAAATCTACTTTATTCCTAAGTCAATTCTGAACAGGTAAGATAATACGAATACAAGTATTTTTAAAACACCGTTAGGTGTTTAATATTAGTAGCCACACGTAGAAAACAACAATCACAACTACGTAGTAGTTGAATAATATATTCTACTCCTATCGGAGTAGTTAATTCCATTAAAACAGCAAATAGCTACTAATATTATATCCCTTCGGGATAATATCTGATATTTTGAAAGCTAAGCTTTTTTTTTTTCAGTCTGTCCAAATGCACTTGTTAATGCAAAGATAGTTAAAAGCAAAATTGTTATTTTCTTCATTTCTTAAAAGCCAAATCATCGGTTTGGCGGACTTGCTATGAAAACCAACCCTTCAATCTAGCAATGAACCCCTTATTGACATAGCCAATGTTTTTAGGTACGGTCTTCTTTTTCTATTTGTCAATAAAGTCATTTTTATTCTCTCTTATATAATCAACCTGAATTTGCATTAATTTTTCAGATTCATACAATTCATAAAATTCTGTATCTAAATCATTCAACGGATTATCTTCATACGATTTGCTAAAACCTTCAATAGTTCCGTCTTGATGTTTCGTTATTTTCTCATTCTCCTTTTCAAACAAATCATTCGCACGTTGAGTAAGGTCTGCAAATCCATTCGCTCCAACAAGTCTTAATGCATCAGGTAGTTCTTTATAATACTGTCCGCTTGAGTTAGAGTAAAATTGATTATATCCTCCATTGTTAACTTCCGCTTCTAATACCCAAATCATATAGATTGCTTTTCTAGAATTATTCCAAGTCATTACAGTTTCGTATTCCTTTTCATAGTTAGCTGGAAGTTTTTCAGATAGGTTGTCAAATACTACCTGCAATAATTTATCATCGGAACTCGAATCTATGTTTTGCTCAGTCAATTCCTTGTAAATTGGTCTATTTCTAAAAGCTTCTACCGATTGTGCAATCTGGTCTTGAAGTTCTTTGGAAAGCTCACCATCATTTTTATTTGATTGCCCTGAACAACCAATAAAGCTCAATATTGTCGATATTATTCCAATAATTATTAAAGTACGTATCATTTTTTTATCAATCTTTTTTGAATATGAACCAAAAGTATCGAGTATGAAAAAGTGCAGCCCAAAAGGTGCAACGATTTCATATACAGTTTTATTATCTTATTCTATTTACCAGAATTTCCACCAAGGTTTCGATTCCGTTTTTCTATTTATTGATTCTAATATTCCGTTTTCATTCGGAAACATAATATTTCCGTCTCCACTTGCATCATAAAATCCAACTTTGTGCTTTTTTGCCATTTCCAACATTTTAGAATATGCTTTTTCAGCTAATGACAACCTAAATGCAGAATAAATCACTTCTTTTCCAATACTATAGTCCGTTATATCGTCATCGTCAATTCGGTCGTCAAGGTCAGAAGGTGAGTAAGGTCCATTCATTGCAGGGAATTCAATTATCATTTCCATAAACCAATTCCGTAATTCAATCGAAGTCACTTTTGGGTCATCGTAGGAATGGTCTTCTGTCCATTCAGTTTGATAGTCATACCATTTCAAAAATTCAGATTCGGATTTTGGTGCAGTTTTGGGGTTAAAAACCATTAAATCATAACTCATAGTTTCTCCTTTCTTAAATTGGTTACAACTACATCAATATACGAACATTCGTATATCCTGTCTTTTTTATTACTCCCAATATAACAAAAATATAAAAATTGCCCTGATCGGTTTGCTATGAGTTATATACTCTGTGTTAGAGCGTCGTTTTTCATTTTAATCTTATTTCAATTTTCTTGTTTTCAGGTTCAATGTCAATCCAGTCCATAGAGTCTGAACTTGGAATGCAGTCGATCATTTCCGTTCCTTTCGAATATCGTCTCAGGGAGTATTTTCCGAATCGAATTTTCATTTCATATTCGTCCTGTCCATCTTTTCCAATCCACGCTTTAGTCACAATTTGTCTTATATCATTTACACTTTTCTTAGTCAACTGATTGTCGGAAGTCGGATTCCAAGAAATTCCATCACACCAAAATCCATTGAGGTCTTGTCGATCAGAATTTTCAAATGTAAGTCCGAGGTGATATTCTAAATGATTACAAAAGTTCTCATTAAATGAAATGTCTTGATATGTTTCTTTTGTCTTCATTTTCTAATTGCCCCGAACGTTTTGCTATGAGTTACATACAGCGTTACCAGCTGGCTTTTTTATTTTTTCGTGTTTATATAATACGAATACAAGAATTTTTAAAACACCGTTAGGTGTTTAATATTAGTAACCACTCGTAGAAAACAACAATCACAACTACGTAGTTAGTTGAATAATTTATTCTACTCCTATCGGAGTAGTTAATTCCATTAATACAGCAAATAGCTACTAATATTATATCCCTTCGGGATAATATCTGATATTTTGAAAGCTAAGCTTATTTTTTTTAGTCTGCATAAATGTCACTTGTTAATGCAAGGATTGTTAAAAGTAAAATTATTATTTTTTTCATTGTTCCTTTACTATTAGTCTATAAGTCATTTTGTTCCATTTTGGACTCATTCCTTGAAGAAATATCAAGTTCCCGAATTCATCCATACTATTTTCTCTGCCTGATATCTCAATCCATTTTTTATAGAATAATTCGAATTCTTCTTCATTAAATTCAGGTAAATGGAATTTTGATAGATTCCAATACTTTGTAAATCCTGTATTTTTGATTTCACAAGAGTCAAGTCTTTCTATTCCGATATGATTTAAAAGTAAATTCAACTCTTCTTCATCATTTAGAACAACAGTCTGAAAGTCAGGGTAGGCATCAACGAATTTTGATACGTCTTTGAAATCATTCAAGTCAAAATCGTCACTTGCTATAAAATGGAAATTCATCATATTGTTCTAATTGCACTAACGTTCAGAATAAACGCCTGTTTTAATGGCGTCTATTTTTTGTTATCTCTTGTTTAATCCACTCAACTTCATCATCCCACATTTCTTCAACTAGTTTTCCATTTACAAAGTGGAATGTCCCTAACTGAACTCCCTTGACCCCATCATTGAAAGGATATACAGCCAATTGAATATAATCTATTATTGAATCTGTTTTGTGGGTTATTAAATCCTTTTTTATCGTTGTTTGTTTAATTTTATCAACATCAAGAAAGGAGGAGTACACTTCATAGATAGTAGAATCTGATGTATGTTTTTCAGCGAGTATTCCGAAGTTAGTCATATCCCCTTTTTGTAAAAAAATAGTGTCGTTTCCTACTATTTCATAGGTGTCGTCTAAAATATAAGAAAGCCAATAGATGCTTTTTCTGTTGCTATCTTCTTTTAAAACAGTGAGTAGATCATAGTCATTATCGACTTTATGATGCGTTAAAATAAAGTCATTAGACATTTTAATTCCTTTTCGAAAGATTTGAACGTCAGGCATAGGATTAATATACCTGTCTTTCGCTTCTCCTTGAAAAATATTATTAAACAATAAACTATCCCGAATTATTTTATCACGCTTTATCATTTTTGATACTCTGTATATCTCTAATGTATCATACATGATATATTCATTCAATTTATTTATATCCAAAAGATTATTCATCTTTTCTTTTTGATAACTCATACCTGTGAGAACTAGGATTAAGAATTGCGAAGAAAGAATTAGAAATATGGATTTTATTTGTTTCATTTTTATCAATTAGAGATAACTACATCAATATACGAACATTCGTATATCCTGTCTTTAATATTACTACCAATATACGAATTTTCCAATATCGTTGGAAATAGAATGTTTGTCTATATTCAATTCAATCACTTGCTCCTAATTGGAATCCTCTTAATACCTACCTCATAAAATTCCAAGAGATGAATAAACTACAAACTAATTCCAAAGTCTTATTTATCTTGCCTAATTAGAATTTTTAGGGTGCCGAAACCATCCTATTACAGTAGTAAGGCTATCGTTTTCTATCTTTTGGAGGGCTATATTATTAGTCCTTATGTATTTTATTTTGTACCTCTTACTATTTGATTGAGGAGTTAGGTTGAGGTTTAAGACAGAGTCGGCAACTCGGACGAACCAATATCCACCGTGAATTTTACTTTTATCTGAACCTCGGTATGAGTAACTTGCATCTGCGCTTAATAGGTGATAATTTCTGCCATTTTCCAGCCCAGCTGGAAAATCAGAATGATTCCACTTTCCTACTAGCTGCTTTTCCAAGAAATTTCTGTTCTCCAATTTCTTCAGCTTACTTAATTCTCGTTCTTCTTCATTAGGTAGATAAATGTTGAGAAATATTATCAGCCCAATGCCTCCGAGTATTACTAGTATTCTTGATGTTTTCATGCTATAGATATTTTGCAGAGCAAATGAAGAGTTACGTATAATTATTAGTCTTATCCTGTCTGTATTATTACTTCTAATATACTAAAAATATAATACTTCAGAATAGAATTAAACGGTAATGGTTATTTATTGTTGAGATTCTTCTGTCATCTACGGTGTCATCAGAATGGCTGTGTTAACCAGTCTTACTTTTATAATAGACAATGATTATAACCAACTTTAATCAAATTCTGCAAACCAAATGACAAACCATTTTCAATAAATACTGATTAATCCGTTTACAATAATCATCAATAGGATACCATTTATGACGGATACTTTTCTCGCAGATATAGTGGCTGGTCTAACCAGAACACCAAAGACTCTACCCTCTATGTACTTCTACAATAAAGCTGGGAGCAAGCTCTTCCAAACTATAATGCAGTTGCCTGAATACTATCTAACAAAATCAGAGTACGAAATACTAGATACCCAATCGGCAGCTATATACGATGATTTTAACCCCCAAAATACATTCGAGATAGTCGAGTTTGGAGCAGGTGATGGTAGTAAAACGAAGTTGCTTTTGCAGGAATTTCTCAAAAAGACCAATGATTTTGTTTACTCCCCTATTGATATTAGTAAATCAGCACTGAAAGGACTAGTCAAGTCATACGAAGAAGCAATCCCAACTCTAAATATGAATCCCATTAATAATGATTATTTTTCAGCACTCGATAGTCTTAGAGATAATAATACCACTAAACTCGTATTGTTTATGGGCTCGAACATTGGTAATTTTAAGGATGAAGGAGAGATTGATTTCCTAAAGAAAATGCGTGCAAATATATCCGAAGGAGACCACGCTCTAATTGGTTTTGACCTTAAAAAAGACCCACAGATAATACGAGATGCATACAATGACAAAAGCGGAGTAACTAGGGAGTTCAACCTCAACTTGCTTAGGCGGATTAATGAGGAATTAGGAGCGAATTTTGATATATCTAGTTTTAGTCATTACCCAACTTATAATCCTATAACAGGTGATGCGACTAGCTATTTGATAAGTATGAAAGATCAGCAGGTAAGTATTGGTGATAGAGTTTTTGAATTCAAATATGCCGAACCAATATTTATGGAAATATCAAAGAAATATTCTGAAGATAATATTGCCGAATTAGCAGAAAGAACCGGCTTTGAGATAGTCAATAACTATTTTGATTGTAAGCATTACTTCGTTGACTCTCTATGGAGAGCACAATAGTCTATTTTCCATAAAAAAAAAGAGACCCATCGCACTAATGAATCTCTTTCTATTAATATACTTTTCTTGAATAATATTACTCTAGTTCATCGCCTATATCATCCATTATTTCATCTACTCCATCTTCGAAATCTTCCCAACCTTCTTCAGTAGCATCACCTAGCTCATCTAGTTTTTCTTCTAGCTTTGATTTATTCCCATTCAATTCATCTATTTCCTCTTGTATAGACTCTTTAGAATCTTCGCTAGCTTCCGCCAATTCTTCTTTTAGCTCTTCTAACTTCGCATCAATCTCTTCTATTGCTTCATTAATTTCAGATTGCAATTCGTCCTTCTGCTTTCTCATCTCTTCGCCCATATCTCTAATATCATCTTTCTGCTCATTAGAACATGAAAAAAGTAAAGCAGACATAATTAAAACAAATAAGACTCTGCTAAAACGCATAATACACACCATTGGTTATTGAATAAAACATATAATGTGAACGAAAAAAGTCGATTTAATTGTATTTTAATTGACATTTCAATTTGAGAGGGTATTTTATGCTGTTTAATCTTGTAATGATATAAAATAAATATGCCTTTTAGTTATCTTTACAATTATTAGAATGACTGGAATCAAAAAAACTATTCGATGAAAAAGAAAATTGACCTCGCCAAAAGCGAATTCCCTATAGCAAGAACCTATCAAGAATTTACATCCAATGCGTCCGCAAGTGGTATTGTACTAATTATATGTACATTGATTGCTATGATATGGGCTAATTCACCTTGGTGGGAATCTTATTTTGATCTATGGCATACTCATTTTATAATTGGAATAGGTGATTTCACTTTAGATAAATCTCTGCACCATTGGATAAATGATTTGCTTATGGTTGTCTTTTTCTTTCTAGTTGGGTTAGAAATCAAAAGAGAAATTCTAATTGGGGAACTCTCCTCACTAAGAAAGGCCATGCTCCCTATTATGGGTGCGTTGGGAGGAATAATATTACCTGCGCTGATTTATACTTTATTCAACCTTGGAACAGAAAACCTTCATGGTTGGGCAATTCCTATGGCGACTGATATCGCCTTTGCTTTGGGAGTTTTATATTTATTAGGGGACAAAGTCCCTCCCTCGTTAAAAGTATTTTTGGCTGCTTTAGCAATTGTAGATGATATTGCAGCGGTAGTAATTATTGCCATATTTTACACCTCTTCCATTAGTTTATACTATTTGTTGCTTAGCTTCTTGTTCATATTTATTATGATAGTTGGCAATAGACTTAAAGTAATAAGCCCTCTTTTCTATCTTGCTATAGGTGGACTAGTTTGGTTTACTATGCTAAAATCTGGTGTACACGCTACAATAGCAGGTGTACTAACTGCATTTACAATTCCTTCTTATGCACTTATAGATAAGCAAAAATTCGTAGATAACACCGAAGGACTATGGCGTAAATTCCGCTCAAAATTATTCCAAACTAAAACAGACTTCTTAACTGAGTACGAAGCAGACGCCTTGTACAATATGGATTTACTTTCAGACAAGGTGCAACCTCTTCTCCTAAGATTAGAAAGAGGGATAGACGAGTACGTTGCTTTCGGTATAATGCCCCTATTTGCGCTTTCCAATGCAGGAATCCACTTTGGTGATTTCTATCTAGGTGCACTATTTAACCCTGTCACTTTAGGCGTTTTCACTGGGTTGTTTGTAGGTAAACAAATTGGTGTAGCAGCATTCGTTTGGTTAGCAAGTAGATTTAACATAGCTAATCTACAACCTGGAATACCTTTCAGACAATATTATTATGTGGCTATACTAACTGGTATAGGATTTACAATGTCACTATTTATATCTGCATTGTCATTTGGTCCTGGAGCACCACAAGAAATGTACTCGAAAACTGGTATTCTCCTTGGCTCTATTTTCGCGGGTACATTAGGTTATATACTTATGCGTAGAGATTTGAACAAGAAAGAAAAAGTAGCAAACTAGATTTATAATATCACTTTATTGACTATACCATTCTTTTGGGAGATAGCATCTTATCTAGTTCTGCTTTGGACATTAACCCCTTGTCTAAAGTTAGTTGATATACACTAGAGCCCGTATTCAAAGCTTCTTTTGCTAGATTAGAGCAAACCTCATAACCGAGCTTAGGAACTAGTGCTGTTACTAAACCTATGCTATTTTGTACCATCTCACGAAGATGATCCTCATTTGCAGTTATCCCATCTACACATCTAGTGGCTAAAGTAGTTATACCGTTTTTCAAATGTTGCAAACTCTCAAATAGACTTCTAGCTATGACTGGTTCCATTACGTTTAGTTGTAATTGACCCGCCTCTGCAGCCATTGTAATAGTTAGATCATTACCAATTACATTATATGCTATTTGATTCACAACTTCAGGTATAACAGGATTAACCTTACCTGGCATTATAGATGAACCTGGTTGCATTTTCGGTAAATTTATTTCGTATAGTCCTGCTCTAGGGCCAGAGCTTAGCAATCTCAAATCACTACTTATCTTAGATAACTTAACAGCTAGTCTTTTCAAAGCAGAAGAATACATAACAAAAGAACCAGTATCTTGAGTTGCTTCTACCAAATCCTTAGCTGATTTGACTGGGTAACCGCATCTTTCTTTTAAATAATTAACCGCCAATTTCTTGTATTTCGGATTAGCATTTAGGCCAGTTCCTATAGCAGTTCCACCTAGGTTTATTTCATTGAATAGCTTAGCGTTTTCATTAAGTCTATCTACTTCCTCTCGCAAAGTATTAGAGAAGGTCATAAACTCTTGTCCCAAGGTCATTGGAACAGCATCTTGCAGTTGAGTACGACCTACTTTTAGTATATGAGCGAACTCTTTGGATTTTTTATCAAATGATTCTATTAACTGCTTCAAAGCAACAACTAATTTATCATTGAAATACAGAATCGTAATCTTAAGTGCAGTAGGATATACGTCATTAGTAGATTGCGCGTAATTCACGTGATTGTTGGGGTGACAATACTGGTAATCACCAAGCTCTTTACCCATTAGCATTAGCGCTCTATTTGCTATAACCTCATTAGCATTCATATTAGTAGAAGTACCTGCTCCACCTTGGAACATATCTACTATAAAGTGAGTGTGGTATCTACCTGCTATTAGTTCTTCACTTGCTTCTACTATAGCATCGGCAATATGAGGTTCTAGTTCTCCTAAGTCTTTATTTGCCTTTGCTGATGCAATTTTCACCATAGCTAAAGATTTGATAAACCTAGGATATAGTCTTAAAGTAATACCACTAATATTAAAATTTTCAGCTGCACGGAGAGTCTGAATACCGTACAAAGCGTCAGCCGGAACTTCTTTTTCACCTATCATATCCGATTCTAATCTGGTAGCACCAGTCGCATAGCGCATAGCTATATTACTCATCTGATACGAAGAACTTCTCATTCGTCTAGAAATAATTCTAGAAGCAGCAGCTATTAATTTTACTACTATACCAGTATTATTTTCCATCATCTTAGAAAATTCAGCTCTATGCAATACAATTAATCTACAATCTGTGTTTGCTTTCGCTGATAGAGCATAAGGATAATTATCCATTAGTGCTCCTTCTCCAAATACTTCACCTGCTTTGTAGTGATTTAGTATTCTCCTTTTCTCTTTATCCCTATCTATATATTCGCTAACAGTACCTTTTTGTATAATAAATAGAGTATCTCTATTTGAGCCTTGCTCTATTAGAATTGTACCTTTCTGAGCTTCCAATACTTTCATATTGATAGCACATTCTAATCTTTGCTCATCTGTTAGTTCGTTGAATAGTTCTATTCCAATTAGGAATTTTGAGATTTCTTTTGGAGACATAATTACATCTACTTATTTTTTATGGTAAACTTAAGATTGAATTTCCGCAAAATAATGATATTTCGGATATAAACGAATTTTCTTTGATTGAACATTCTTTATTGATGCTAGACTACGTTTGTTATATGTAAACATAAATTGTAACTATTTACTTTAAGTGTTGTTATTGAGTGAAGTAGAAACTAATGACTCTAGTTAAGAAATGTACGGTATGAAATATATTATTTTAATATTTTTATTATTAACACTAAGTATTACAAGTGCTTTAGAACCTGTAGTAGTTAAAGAATTGGACACAGAGCCAACTTGGATGGTCATTGAAAATGACACTTTATATGTTACATATACAACTCCAAGAACAGCTGGTATAATGCGCTTTGATATTAATGATATTGATAATGAAGAAGTTGTTTTTAACAATTTTTTTAAATCATCGGACTTATTTATTGCTGAAGATTTTCTTATTTCTAATTTGAATTTAGGAGATAGTTATAAAGAGGAACATAGAAATCAAACCACCAAGATTGATATTTCTAACCTAAAGAAAGATCCTAGAGTAGCTTCATTTACTATCGATCTTGCAGGTATTTGTTATGATGGAAGTGGTTATGTTTATTATACCGAACTTGATTCTGATACAATTTCTAGGTTTGATTTATACTACTACTATACTATTGTACCAAAAGTTATATATTCTCAGTTTGAAAACCCTACTAGTGTTCTCTTCCATAACAACAACTTATGGGTCTTGCATGATAATGGGACGAAAATTTCCAAATTATCTGTCTTGACAGCTGATAGGGTTTCCACTGAGATATTTACAGAGTTGGCTCCTATTTCTATATTGAAAGCAGAAGGTGATAATTTTTATGCTATTCAAAAAGAGGATAACAAAGTATTCAAGTTTGATCCGGATGACCCTGTACCAGTTATGGAATACGTTACACAATTCGATACTAATGCTTTTGATTTTGAATTATATAAGGGGGATTTGTATTATACTCTTAGAGAAGAACGGAAAATAATGGTCTTAAAAAATGTAGTTACTTCAGTTGAAAAGCTAGAGTATATTAGTACTTTAATATCACCAAACCCTACTTCTGAATTCGTATCATTTCCTACTATTACTAGCCCTACGACAATTGAAATATATAATAGTTCGGGTAATAAAATTCTAACCACGGGTATAAACCCCAATGAAGAAATAGATATTTCGAGTCTTCCTAGTGGCACTTACACAATCAGAACCGAGAATAATTTATTCGGTAGATTTATAAAGTTAGATTAAAACTTCAACAAATTATGATTATCCTTCAGCCATTTCTTGTAAGTCTTGTAGTTGGGTTGCAACTCCTGGACAGTTGACCAAAACTTTGCTGAATGGTCCATATACTTCAAATGTGCTACTTCATGTGCTACTACATACTCTAACACTTGCAAAGGGGCTAAAATTAACCGCCAATTAATATTGATATTCTTTTGGCTACTGCAAGATCCCCATCTAGTTTTAGCGGATGTTATTTTTACGTTCCTATGTTTTATACCGAGCTTGTCAGTGTATTTGTCTGTCAGAAATGATGCAATTTTTAGCGCCTTTTCTTTATACCATTTTATCATCAATTCTTGCAATTTATCTTTATGTTTCTCATTTACTAAAAATCGCTCTCCATCGAATACTATGGACTTCTTGTTGGAGTTTATGAGGACCGGGTATTTTTTACCAAGAAAATAGAACTCATCAGTACCATCAAAATTATATGTTTCAGGTTTGTTTTTTTGAGCTACTTGCTGTTTGGTAAGTATCCACTTTCTTTTTTCTATTATTACTTGTTCTACTTCCCTTTCAGTAGCTTTTTTGGGAGCACGTACAGTCAACTTGCCCCACTCGTCTATCTCTAAACCAAAGGTTTGTCTATTAGAATATATTATTTTATCAGGGGTTATCAATTCATTAGCAACTTTAAGTGACTTGCAAAATTAATAAAAAAGGAGTAGCTTAATGGATGAAAACGAAAACTTCTTTATTAATATTTCTTATTCTAATATCTACTGTAATTAGAAGTCAAGATAGAGAACTTCATATACCTACAGATGAGGATGGAAAACCTAAATCTTCATATTTAGCCAAAGTTGAATTTTCCAAAAGTATCGGTCTAAACCCTATTAATACATCAGATAATATTTATTATTGTAGGCTTTGGATTTACAGACAAGTAATAGATGTTTGGGTAAAACCCACAAATGAAGTTTCAGGTTCAATTACTTCTTGGACGCAAGAGTATGACCATATTAAAGAGGAAAGAACAGGCAATTACTTTTATAAATCCCATGTATTAGATTCTAATAGGACCAGACTAATACTTAGTTTGATTGACTCACTAAAAATAGATAATATTCCAAACATACACTTTACTGGAAGATTTAGAAGTAATGCTGATGGTACAGATTATTTAATTGAAACTGCAAACGAAGCTGAATATAATTATAGAACTTATTGGACACCCGCAGTTACTGATTCAACAAGTGAATCTCTTATTATTAAAACTTTTATTGATGAAGCATCTAGGTTAGCTAACGCTTCTAAGAATTGGGATAGGTTTGCTAGGGTAATACCTTATAAATGCTATACTAATGGTGGTGTTATAGCTTGTACTTACACAAAGGAGGAATATGAAATGTTAAATAAAACAGAGTAGTCGCACTTACTACCCAGCCAACATCGCTTCCAATTGCTCAATATTTTTTCTATTAACACCATAATCGATGATAGTCATTTGTTGCTTAGGTACACTAACTATATCATATCTATATTTACCTTCTGACTCAGTCGATTGGATATTGATTATCTCGCCCCACGATTTGAATGTCATACCTTTCACTATTCTAATCATACCACCTACTTCTACTATTTTTGCTTTAGCAAAGTATTGATTTGATTTGAGTTTTAACATCAAATCACTTTTAGACGTAGAACTAATTAGTTGAGTCGCTTTAGCTGATGGCGCTTGTATATTCGATTCGCTATCATACGCTTTATCATCAAACAGTTTCTTAAAAGGCAACCAACTCAACAAGAAAAAAGATAAACCTAAACACAAGATTATAGAAAAGAAGAAAAAAGTCTCCCATTCAAAACTAAAACCTTTCAACACGTCCAAATATATATATAACAATGTAGCAGGAACTGCAATAACAAAGTATATAATAACTATCTGTTTTAATATGTTTTTAAGCTTGCTCATCGCATTTTATATTGATTTTTGGAATATCCTATATGTTTTATAAACATCGCCCTTCATAGTCGTTTCTAGCCCTCTTTTCATCATTTCATTGTCTTCTAATATCCACGATGCTTCTCCTTTTGGCATTCCAAGTTCAAAAGCAGTTTCACCGATTTCATGATACAACACTGCATCTATACCTGATGACTGATACTCGGGTAATACGCCTAATACTATAATTCTAGTTAGATCAATTTTCTTCTTTTTAGTAAGTAAGCACCAAACAGCACCAAATATTCCACCTTTCTTATTATAAATAAGTGATTGGTTGATATCTGGTAAAGATAGAGCAAACCCAACTGGCTTCCCTTTTATCTCTGCAATTATAGTTAATTTCGGCTCGGCTATTGTTTTTAAATCGTTCGCAAGAAAATCAAATTCTTCGTCTGTCATCTTAACAAATCCCCAATTGGGTTGCCAAGCTGCATTATATATTTCTTTTAGTGTTTTTACATCAGCTTTGAATTTCTTCGAATCTTTGAAGTTTAAAGCTCTTATAGTGATGCCTTTTCTATCACGAACTATTTGCTGCATTCTAGTCAGCTTCTCACTCGCATAGGTGTCGTGATGAAGTATATAAGCTAATAAATCTTTTTCTTTTTTAAATCCGTAGTTCTCAATCAACTTTTGGTAGTAAGGCGGATTGTAAGTCATAAGTATAACTGGAGGCATATCGAAAGCATCTATTAAAAGACCTACTTCATCATTAGTAGATGGATTAACAGGTCCACGAATATCAGTCATTCCTTTAGACTTTAACCATTTCTCTGCTGCTTCGAATAGCTTATTCGCAACTTCTTGATTGTCAATTGATTCGAAAAATCCGAAAAATCCTACTTTATCCTTGTGAATTTCATTATGATTAGCATTAGTAATCCCAGCTATACGCCCAACTATTTCTTTACCTTCATAGGCAAGAAAGAGCTGAATTTCGGCATGTTTATAGAATGGATTTTTCTCTTCATTGAGTAGTTTTAGTCTATCCATTTTTATTGGTGCTACCCAATTAGGATTACCTTCGTAAAAGTTCCATTGGCAATTAACGAATTTCTTCTTACCTGAAGCATCATTTACTTTTTTTATTTCAATACTCATATTACTCCTCCAATTCCAATATGTTTGACCACTGTGATATATTTCGACCATCTTTAGCTCTAACTCGGACATAAAATACAGGAACAGATTCGATTGCATACATTTCAAATACTGTAGTGTTTCCTACATCTATTTTATCATAATTTTCTGCCGTTGTTACGAACTCTGGGTCTAATCCTATTTGTACTTCATAACTTGTAGCACCCTCTACTTTAGTCCATTCTAGTTCTATTGTCTCTTCCAGAAAATCAAAATCTTCTAGTTCAGGAGGAGGCAACTTCATAGTAACTGATCTTGGGTTTCCTGCACCGGGTTTCGTATTGTAATTTATAAACTCTTTATCACCGTTATACGAATACACTTGGAAATAATAAGTCCCATATTCTAGGTTTTCGATTTTTATAAAATCACTAAACTCCTTTCTACCACTAAATAGTGAATAGGTAGTACCATCATTCACAGCTTTACTTGTTCCGTATTTTGTAGATGGATTAAACACAATACCATCCACAGGAGGAATCGGTGGCTTATCTTTAGAAACTAATAATAAGGAACCTTCTGAGTTGATAGCTTCTTTCCATGTAATGAATAGATGGTCAGTGTCCGTATTCTTGAATATAATCCCTTCAGGGCTTTCTATTGGCTCAGTAGCTTTAGTTGATGTTACTACCGCCATATTAAGTCTATATTCACCTTCATATAGATAATAAGAATTTATAGTAAAATGTGATTTTGGTAATAAACCAGTTAAAGTAATCTTATCATGCTTTGTGTTTTTACCTAAAATATAGATATTATCATTAATAGGTTTAAGTTTTCTAAGATTAACTTCCTTTTGAATTGGTACAATACCTTCTAGAGGAATATGACTTTTGATATCAAACTTAACGTTTGGTTGAATATAAGCAAAAACAAAAACGTGGTTCTTTTCATTTTTGTAATCGGAAGGGTATGTTATTTCTAACTTTGTGTCTTCTATACTTTCTAATTTCACTTCTTGTGAAATTAGTGTACTTGTCACTAGTATTAAAGCTATTATATATTTCATATCGCCATTAGTATTTATTGATATACAAATATAGTTCTAATACACGATATATAAAAAAGAAAAATCCCGCCTTTTGAGCGGGATTTTAAATTTAATGTGTTTGGTTTTAATAAGTGGGATTATGCACCTATTTTGTACCAGTTACCATCTCTTGATTTAACAGCCATAATAGCTTGACCAGCATTAACTGTTAATGTACCACCAACAGCAATTGCGCCACCAGTTGTATTAACATAAATAACTACAGTTCCAACAGGAGCATTCGCAGGGAATGCACTACCACCACCGTTAGCATTTAATTCAACAACTGTATATTGACCTTGAGTCGCAGTATTAGAAGCATCTACAGCAGCAGGAACAGTTGATAATACAACAGAACCTTGAGTAACTTCTAGAGCTTTTGCTGAACCATCAGTTGCAGCATTAGAATTACTAAATGTTGCAGTAGCATTTGAAGTTGAAGTATTTCTAGCGTTTAAAGCAACACCAGAAGCAACAGGGCTACCAGCATTTAATGAAGTTCCAGTAGCTGAAGATACAGATAAACCAGTACCAGCACCAGTAGAAGTGATAGTAGTAGCAGAACCTGTACTGTTAGATGAAATACTTACTGAAGAGTGAGCTCCACCAGAGTTGTCACCAACTGTGAATAACGTAGAGTTAGACACGTTAGAGTTGATAGCAACAGTTTGTCCAGCAGCAGTAAAGTCAATATCTACACCATCGTTGATATCTAAATCACCAGTTGAATTAGATACTGTACTTTGTAGATCAGTAGTACCAGTAACAACTAAGTTGTCTGCAATGTTTACCGGAGAAGCACCTGGAGTTTCCAAGTTACCAGTTAACATCAAACCACCACCAGAAATTGTAGTACCAGCAGGTCCTAAATTAACAGCACCAGCTTGAACAGTTAAACCACCAGCTTGAACAGTTACACCACCAGTAGTTACAGTTACACCACCAGTTACATTAGCACCGTTATTAGCAGTTAATGCACCGTTAAGAGTAACACCACCACCAGATTGAGCAACAGTACCAGTTAAGTTAGTAGCACCTACTACATCTAAACCATTATTAGCATCAACATTACCAGCGAAAGTAACTTGATTACCACCACCAGTTTGAGTTAAAATACCATTTAAAGTAGAAGTACCAGTTACACCTAAGTTACCAGTTAAAGTATTGTTACCTACTTGAGTTAAGTTACCATTCAATGTAGTGTTTACATCGATATCTAACATTTCAGTACCAGCTATTTGTACATTATTACCACCAGCAGTAGTAATTACATTACCATTGTTGTAAGCAGTTTGTAATGTGTGAGCTTGTAATGCATTTTGAACAGCTAAAGCTGTTATCAATTGAGCATCAGTACCAACGATAGGGTTAGTTGGGTCAGCAGATGTATAAATATCATTTGCATTGTTACCACCCATTGTAATACCACCGTTAGCAACGATAGCACCAGTAGTAGTAGTTACACCAGTTACTCCAAGAGTACCGCCAACTGAAGCGTTACCAGTGAAAGTACCATCAACACCAGATACATTACCAGTAGCAACAACGTTACCACCAGCATTAACATCAGTACCAGCGTTAACAGTTGTTCCAGCAGTTACACTACCAGCTGTTGCAGCTATGTTACCAGCAGTTGCTGTAATGTTGCCTGCAGTTGCAGTTACATTTTGCGCAGCAATTACATCAGTACCAGCATTAACAGTTGTTCCAGCAGTTACACTACCAGCTGTTGCAGCTATGTTACCAGCAGTTGCAGTGATATCACCAGCAGTTGCAGTTACAGCAGTTGCAGCAGTTACGTTAGCAGCAGTTACATTACCAGTTACAGCAGCATCCATTGCTACAGTTAAGTTAGCACCGTTTACAGCAGCACCGTTATTAGCTGTTACTAGACCAGCAGAAGTTAATGTACCACCTAAAGTAGTAGCACCAGTTCCAACTGTGAACGTATTTGCACCAGTTACTGAAGTGTTTGAACCTAAAGTTACAGCACCAGCTCCAGTTACAGCTAAGTCATTACCAGCAGTAGTTGCAACATTGAAACCACCATTAGTTAATGTAAAGTCAATAGAATTACCATTAGTTACAATAGCATTACCATTGTTATAAGCAACTTGTAGATCGTGAGCAGCAAGAGCAGCAGCAACCGCACCAGCAGTAATTAGATCAGTGTCATCACCAGTAATAGGAGAAACACCATCACCAGATACATAAATGTCATCAACAGTAACGCCACCTAAAGTCACGTCAGTGTTTGCAGTTATGTTAGTGAATGTACCAGCAGCAGGAGTAGTACCACCAATAATAGTGTTATCTAAGTTACCTAAAGCATAGTTACCAGCTGCAAGATCACCAGAGTAATCAGCAGTTGCTAATTCATTAACGCCAACAGCGTCAGTTCTAATTTGTAAGTCTAAGTTGTCTGAAGAAGCACCAGTGATATCGATATCAGCAGCACCAGCATTATCATTAACAACGATAGCTTGAGTAGCAGCAGCAGTTAATCTACCTTTAGCATCTACTGTGAAAGTAGAGTAAGAAGTACCTGTGTTGTTACCATAAGCAGCAGCAGCTACACCAGTGTTAGATAAGTCTAATGTTAAATTAGCATCATCAACACCACCATCAGTAGAAGTTAAGTTTGCTGTTACAGCAAATACTCTATTGTTAGTTAATGAACCGCCATCAGCACCGAATGTTAAGAATGGCTCAGCAGCTACAGTAGCAATTGCATTAGCAACGTTACCAGAAGTTGGTAAACCATTATCGCCAGAGATTAATCCTTCAGCAGTGTTATCTATGTTAGTGATAGTTTCACCATCTTGTAGGTAATTAGCACCAACAGAAACATTAGCACCAGCTATTACATCAGTACCAGCATTAACAGTTGTTCCAGCAGTTACACTACCAGCTGTTGCAGTTACATTGTTTGCAGCAGTTACATTTCCACCAGCTACAACGTCAGTACCAGCATTAACAGTTGTTCCAGCAGTTACAGAAGTACCAGCAGTTACAGTTGTTCCAGCAGTTACACTACCAGCTGTTGCAGCGATATTACCTGCAGTTGCAGTGATATCGTTAGCAGCAGTTACGTCATTACCAGCAGTAAGATCGTTTGTTGCATTTACATCATTAGTAGCGTTAACATCACCTGTTACATCTACATTACCTGTTGCATCGATTGCTGAACCAGTACCAGCTGTAATTACAGCAGCAGGAGTAGCATCGCTACCAGTTACAGATAAAGCAAAACCAGCAGGAGCTGTAATTGTTGTTTGATCGTTAAGAGTAGTTGTACCATCAACGTTTAATGTACCATCTGCATCAACAGCACCTTGTAAATTAGAAGTACCAGTAACGATTAGATCGTCAGCGATATTCAAAGGAGCTAGTGAATTAGCAATGTTACCTTGGAAATCAGCGTTAGTAGTTACTACTAGACCGTTACCAGCAGCAGACAATGTCTGAGTACCAGTCCAAGTGTTAGCGTTAGCTAAGTTAATTTCTAAAGTGATAGGGTTGTTATCACCAGGAGTAATAGTTGAAGTTAACGTAGAGTTAACACCAAATACTCTATTATTAGTTAATCCACCACCATCAGCTTGGAAAGTGATAAATGGCTCAGCAGCGATAGAACCGATAGAGTTCGAAACAGCTAAAGCTGTAGGAACGTCTCTGTCAGTACCAGTACCAGCTGGGAATAAGTTACCATCAGCAGACTCCCAAATATTGTTTAGACCTAAAACAGTAGAAGTACCGTTGATATCTAAAGCAGGAGTAACGTTTAATGGATCACCTGGGTTTGTTGGAGGCAATAAAGCAGCAACAGCACCAGTAGTACTATTATAAAGAGTAACTTGACCGTTATAAGCTACTAAGTTAGTACCTTGAACAGTTGAGTTAGCTTGGATTGAACCATAAGTTTTAATAGCTAATTTAGTATTAGAAGAAGAAGCGTTTTCGTTTCTTACAACTAATGTCGCATCGTTTACATCTGTTCCACCTGGATCAGGCATAACAAATTCATCACCATCATTAGGGATAGCATTAGGATCTACGATTTGAGCAGCTAAAACTGGAGCATTATTTTCTAATAATAATGTTCTACCTTCAGCACCGTTTGTATTTTCAATTGTAGCAATGTAGTTAGTACCAGTTACACCAATACCAGTAACAGTTAATGCAGAACCTGCACCAGCTGCAACATCTTTAGTAATTTCTACAGTTGGATCTGTGTTAGTAGCAGTAGATGAAGTAAATACAGCAGCAGAACCAGAACCAGCAGCTCCAGTATGAGTTATTGTAAATGCATCACCAGGACCATCATAAGAACCAGTGTAAGGAAGAGTAAGACCTAAATCATCACCCCATACTGTATTACCAGCACCATCAGCTTTCAATACTTTACCAGCAATTTGAGCACCAGAACCAATCTTAGTGTTGATAACAGAGTTATCAGCATAATCGATAGTTGCAATACCTAAGTCAGCAATTTTAGCAGAAGTAACTGAACCGTCAGCTAAATCAGCAGTTTGTACATCACCATCTAAAATCTTAGCAGAAGTTACATTACCATCAGCAATTTTGATAGTAGTAACGCCAGCATCAGCGATTTTACCAGTTGTAACATTCATATCAGCTATTTTAGCAGTTGTAACACCTAAATTCATTAAATCAGCAGTCATTACTTCGCCGTCTAAGATTTTGTCAGTAGTTACAGCATCAGCAGCTAATTCAGTATTTCCTACAACACCTGGCTTGATTTGTAAATCAAGGTTGTCATAAGTACCATCAACAGTGATGTCAGAAACTGGTGATTCGTTGAAAATAGTACCAGCAGCTAGTACTGTGTAAGTTCTTTCAACAGCAGCAGTGATTCTACCTTGAGCATCTACGTTAAATTCAGCAACGTCAATTTCACTTGGGTTAGCCGAAGGATCACCATAGATACCAGGAGTAACGCCAGTAGCATTTAAGTCTAAAGAAGATAATGAACCATCAATAACTTTATCGCCATTAACTGAGTTATCAGCCAATTTAGCAGTAGTTACAGCAGCGTCATCTAAGTCAGCAGTTTGAACTTCACCGTCTAAGATTTTACCAGTAGTAACTGAATTATCAGCTAATTTTGCAGTTGTAACACCAAGATCCATTAGATCATCAGTCATTACTTGACCGTCTAAGATCTTAGCAGTAGTTACAGAACCATTAGCTAAGTCAGCGTTCATTACTTCACCGTCTACTATCTTAGCAGAAGTTACTGAGTTATCAGCTAATTTAGCAGTAGTGATAGCCATGTCGTTAATATTTGCAGTGTTAATTTTACTTGACACCCAACCACTAGGAGCAGTTCTGATTAATAATTCATCAGCACTACCAAAAGTAGGGTCTAAAGTAACAGGATCAGCAGTAGTACCATTACCAGTCAAAGGAGCTGAAGTTTCAACATCTTCTTGTCCCCATCTCAATTCATTAGTACCACCATCGAAGTAAAGTACATCACCATTAGCAGGTCCAGCACCGATAACATCGATTTGCTCAACTCTAACAGCGTCAGCAGCTAATTTTGCATTAGTTACTGCATCGTCAGCGATGTCTTCTTCTAAGATAGTTCCGTTTAAGATTTCACTAGTAGTTACTGCACCAGTTGCGATGTCAGTAGCTAAGATAGTTTCGTCTAAAATTTCGTCAGTAGTTACCGCACCAGTTGCGATGTCAGTAGCTAAGATAGTTTCGTCTAAAATTTCATCAGTAGTTACTGCACCAGTTGCGATGTCAGCAGCGATGATAGTTTCGTCTAAAATTTCATCAGTAGTTACAGCGCCAGTTGCGATGTCTTCTGCTAAAATTGTTTCGTTCATAATTTTGTCAGTAGTGATTGCATCAGCACCAACTTTAGCGTTAGTAACTGCACCGTCAACTATTTTAGGAGTTGAAACAGCGTTGTCAGCTAAACCTAAAGGCATTGCCAAAGTACCATCACCATCGATAGTAGCGTCAGTTGCAACAGCAACTTGATAGTTAAGAGCTGGAACGTTAGTTAACTTCGCAGCGTCTAAAGAAACGATTTTGTTATTAGTAACAGCACCGTCAGCTATTTTTTCGTTAGTAACTGCAGCATCAAAGATACGGTCAGTTTTCACTGCACCAACTGCAATTAGAGGATCTGGATAAACACCAGATAAATCACCACCAGCAGGGCCAGATGGAGAAGTAGAAATATTTGGAGATAACATTTCTGAAGTTATAGAACCGTCAGGAATGTTATCAAGGATAGCATTTGGGTTGATTCCAGGATTTGGATACGTACCAGTTAAAACACCACCAGCAGTAACTGCTGCAGCAGTGAAATTATCCCATTCAAGAACATTTGGAACTACATCCATAGCCATGCCTGATTCAAATGAGTATAATGCTGTATCAGCATCAGCTGCATAGAAAGCAGAAGGAGTAGATGATAGTTTTGTTCTTGGGAACGGTTGGTTGTTACCAACAGTTACTTGAACGTAGTATTGCTTATCGAATTTAAGATCGATAGGGTTAACGTCACCAAGATAAACTGAGAAAAATCCGTTTTTATCAACGGTTACACTTTTTTGCTCTATCCATAGAGCGGATCCGCCGGCTGCATCTTCGAATAATTCGAAGACAACCAATACAGGTGCTTGAGAAGTGATTGCGTCACTTTCTAACTGACCTTGATAGTTGATTACTTTTGGAGTCGCTGCAATAGTTGTTGCCAAAGGTGACAACACCATGCTAAACGCCAAAATAACAAGAAGAATGAGTTTCTTCATTGTAAAGCTCCTATTAATTAATAATAATAATTTATTTAAAACACTTACTTTCATATTTATTTAACTATAACCATAACGTTTCTTAAACTAAAGCTTCTACCACCAGTCAATGGCTCGATAGATAACTCATATAAATAAGAACCTGAGCTTAGTTGCGTACCATATTGGTCTTTAGCATCCCAAGCTACATTTTGTTGAGTACCAGCTGTAAACATCTGGTTAGATACTACAGTACTTACTAAAGCACCATTAATATCATATACTCTAATAGTCACGTTAGAATTGTTTTCTAATGTGAATTGGATATTTGTACTAGTTGTAAATGGATTAGGGTAGTTGCTAAGAGTGTTAGCTGAGCTACCTTCGTCTTCTACACTAGAAACCACTTTAGTAAATGGTGTCCAAAAACCTTCGTAAATTTTAACCCCTACTCCAGCTGTGCCAGGTAGTGATTTAGTCTCAACAGCCGTTTGGGCTACTGTACCGTTCAGAGTTATAGGACCGTTATCAGTAGTTACTGTTGAACCAACAGTTCCTCCTGCGCCTATCACTGACTTAAGTAACTTAGCTTCTTGTGCCTGAGTAGTAAATAGTACTACAGGGAGCAAGATCGCTGTTACTAAAAGTAGTTTTATTGTTTTCTTCATTATGAAGACTCCTAATATTTATTAAACTTATTTATTTTCAATTTTGTTTTCAAGTGCGGGCATTAACCCACAAACACAACGAGCAATATCTATGCCAAAGTAATACTTCCGTATAACAACAGAAGTATTCCGATTTTTTAAATAGTCTATCAAACAAAATTATAATAATTAATACTAATATTCAAAACTATTTTACTTTGTTTGTACTATTAATTGGAATTAACTAAAATATACATTGTAATCGATTAGGTAAATTTACCTAATTTGTTAACTTCATACTTCACTATTGTAAATAGTTACATAAGTTTGAAGTCATAATAATTACGAATTTTTAATTCAATGGAATGACTCTATGTCAATTACTCATTTAGAAAAAAAAGCAACCTTTTGGCTTAGTCATATAGCTGAATTAATAGACTTATGGAAAGAATCAAAATTTACGGCAGCTTCAGTTAAGCAAAGATTTATGAGTGGAAAGCGTTATTTGGGCAGTAAAGATAAGAAGATAATAAGTGGTGTTTTCTTTTTTTTTCTACGCCACAAAATGGTGTTAGAGACTATTTCAACTGAAGGTATCTTTTTATTAGCTTTTTTAAATGATAATGATGTTAATGAAAGTGTAAATAGAATTTTTAAAAACAATGAATTTAACTCCTATATATATACGCTTGTAAATTCTGAGAATTTAGAGACAGAGTTCGCAAAATATAAAAGTACCGATTTCTTTCCTAACACATTCCTTAAGAACATTGTATTAGAAGAAGATAGATTATTATCTCTTGCTTCTGCAGTTAATAATGAAGCTACTACAGATCTCAGAATAATATCTGATAGGGATTTAATAGAAGAGGAACTTAAGAGTAATAACATTCCTTACGAATATAATATTGTAAAAGATTGTATAAAGCTAGGCAAAAACATCAACTTCAATACATATTTGAGTTATAAGAATGGTTGTTTTGAAATTCAAGACGAAGGAAGCCAGCTAATCTCAATTTTACTTAACCCAAAACCTGATGAAGATATTTTAGATTATTGCTCCGGTGGAGGTGGTAAAACTATACATATTGCTGAATTAGCAAATGATCAAGCCTTTATCGATGCTACTGATATTAATAAGAAAAGACTCAAAGAAACCGAACGTAGAGTTGGGCTACATAGACTTTCTTCTGTTTTAGTGCTCAATATAGAGGACGTAGATAATGATGAGAAACAATATCACAAAGTTTTAATCGATGCTCCTTGTTCGGGTTCAGGAACTGTGAGAAGAGCACCAGAAATTCGATATTCGATAACCGACGATATTATAGATGGTTATACAAATCTTCAACTTGAGATTGTAACAAAATGCTATGAAAAAATAGCGCCAGGTGGAGAGCTTATTTATTCTACTTGTTCTCTATTCAGAAACGAAAACGACAGAGTAATATCTAATATTTTGACACAATATCCAGATTTATCACTTGTCGATATTAAATCAAGAGCCGTTGACCTTAAAATCCCTATTGAAAATTTAGATTTTACTGATTTTGGGCTTATGACACTAACAGATAAAAGCAAAACAGATGGTTTTTATATTTCTATTCTTAAAAAAGGTGGATAAATTTATGTCAGATTTTTTACACACTGTTAAGGCTTTCACACATACTTACATTAAATCATCTATTAACAAATATTCATAATTAATTTGACTTACTTTAGAAGAATATGATAAAGGGAAGATGAGTACATTAGATAAAACAAATTTTTTCGTAGTAGATGTAGAAACAACAGGGGCGAATAGTAGAACTGACCGCTTAACAGATATAGCAGTGGTACACGTTCTAGGTGGAGAAATAATAGATACTTTTCACTCATTAGTCAACCCTAGACAACCAATTCCAGAATTTATTCAAGATATGACAGGTATTACTAACCAATTAGTCAAGAATGCACCCGACGAAAAAGATGTATTACCTGCCTACAAAGATTTCATTTCAAAAGATAATTCTATCTTCGTTGCACATAATGCAAATTTCGATCATTTTTTTATAAGAAACACAATGATTCGTAATTATGGGGTATCTGTAGAGCACGAAATACTCTGTACCGTAAAGTTAGCTAGAAAAATATTACCAAAAACTCAGAAAGTCAACTTGACATCATTAGCTCAGTATTTCAATATTCCCATATTTATGAGACACCGAGCATTGGGAGATGCGTTTGCGACAGCAAAGGCACTAATAAAAATGTTAGATATTCTAAAAACTGAATATGGCATAACAACTCGTAAAGAGCTAAATGATTTTGAACGAAAATCACGAAGAAGATTCAAAGTAAAAAATGAGATTATAGACCAATTGATGATTCAAGTAAATGAGCTGCCTCAATGTCAAGGAGTTTTTTATCTTTACGACAGTGATGGGAATAGAATCTTTGCGAGTAAAGCAGATAATATAAAGCAAAAATTACTATCATATCTAGATCCGAATTACTTGTCATCGAATATGATGAAAGAGATTATAGAAAGGACAGAAAGAATAGAACATTTTGATACAGTTTCAGAGTTACATTCAGATTTGAAACTTTGCAATATTCACCACGAAAATCCGCTAGAACTATTTGGAAATAATTCAACTCCAGAGAATCATTCGAATATTATATATATCGATAGCAACAATAGAACAGGTGGAACCGTTAGCGTTTTTCTTATTAAAGATGGACTATTAGCAAATCATATTGAAATTGGTACCAATGCCAACTCGCATATCTTGGAATCCGTTATAGAAGATACGTATTACACTAATTCGGATATACAAGGAAATGATAACGAGAGAATAATCGTCAGAAAATGGCTCAGCAAAGAACCTGACCTGGGGAATAAATTCGAAGTAAAGTCTGATAAAAAGAAACTTTACACAGATTTAAAGAATTATATTAGCTCTTGTTACTAATCATAATTAACATTTTTCAACTTATCTTCAAATTTTGTAACTTAAAAGATTAGTTTCGAGTCTTATATAAAAACAACAATAACAGTTATATGATTAAAAAATTATCACTACTTATAATTACGTCGGCTTTAATGTTAATCAGTATTGAAGACGTAGTAGCTAACGAGAATTATTTTCTCGATGCTGTTGTATTCAATAGTAGCGATAGTACTGATGGTAGAATTGATGTTTATTTGGTTGTACCTTATCAGTTATTGACTTTCGAAAAGTTAGGAGAGAATTTTGTTGCAAACATTGATATTGATATAACTATAACTAATGAGAATAAAGAGAAAGTAGATTTCAAACACGTTAAAAAAACAATCACTACTTCTGATTATAGAAAATCACAAGGAGCCGAGGCAGAATTTTACAAAACATTTTTCAGGTTTGGCGTACCCGAAGGTACTTATAGCGTATCAGCAGATATAAAAGATGAATTTAATGGTAACTTGTACGAAAGAGAAAGAGAAGTAACTGTTATAGAATTTGATAAATTTAGTTTTTCGCTAAGTGGAATTTTACTACTATCACAGATAGAAGAGGTAGAAAGTAAATATAAAATCACCCCTTTTATATCAGATAATATAGGGGCAATAAACAGTGATTTTTTTGCTTTCTTTGAGATATATAATAAAAATGAACCAAAGAAGGTAAAAATTGCATTTAGGTTATTGAAAAAAGATGAATTAATATTAGAAGGTGACCTAAAAGAAGTTGATGTCAACGTTGGAAAAAATCAAAGTTTTGTTAGAATAGATGCTTCTAGTCTGAATTTATCTGGTGAATATATTGTACAAGTAGTTGCTTATGATATCAGTGCTACTGAGCACGACGACAAGAAAGTTCTGGCTATAACTCAGAGATCAATAAAGCATCAAGAAACTCTAATTTCTTTTTTGGAAGAAGATATAAATAAAGCCATCAAAATGCTCCGTTATATAGCAACCGAATCAGAATTAGAAAAAATTTCGTCAGCTAAAACAGATGATTTGAAAAGAGAAAAATTATCACTGTTTTGGAAAGAATTAGACCCAACACCAAATACTAAATTCAACGAAGCTATGAATGAGTATTATCAAAGGATAAAGTATGCTAATGAGCAGTTTAAATCTTATACTGAAGGTTGGTTAACTGATATGGGAATGGTCTATGTAGTACTAGGCCCACCAATTCAAGTCGAGAGACAATCTTCTATGGGAAACAACGTAGAATATAGGATATGGCAATACTCTGGTAATAGGACTTTTTTATTTGCTGATAAAAATGGGTTCGGTAATTTTAGATTAGAAAGACCATATTTATTTAATGAAAAATATAGATATAATAGATGAAATATACGTTGATAATACCATGCGGTGGAGTAGGCGAAAGAGTGGGTGCCGAAATACCTAAGCAATATATAGAAGTAAACGGTAAAACAATACTCAACTGGACCTTATCTAAGTTCAAAGATATTGATAATATCATACAATTATTGATACCAGCTGATGATTCATACATAGATATAATAAAAGCATCTATACCCAAAGAGTTTGAAGGAAAATATAAGATAACTCCGCACGGTAGAACAAGGTTTAATTCAATATATAATTCTATAGAACATATAAATACTGATTCTGATTATATTATGATACATGATGCTGTCCGACCTTATATCACACATAGTCTAATTAATAAATTGATGAGTATGGCTGACAAATTTATAGGCATTGTCCCTTATCTTCATCCTACTGATACCATAAAATCAATAGATAAGGATAGAAGTGAAACTTTCGTCTTTGAGACTATTGATAGAGAGCTATTAGCATCAGTCCAAACACCTCAGATTTTCGAAAGAAATAAGTATATAAAAGCTTATGAATACTCTAATAAAAATAGATTCAAAGGGACTGATGATTCTTCTATTTTAGAATACTCAAATTTTTTACCTAAATTAATCCTCGGTGAATCACAAAATACGAAAATCACCACCGAAATTGATATAGAAATAGCCAAAATGTTACTAAAATAGTAACTATTCATTGGCTTATCTGTTATTTAGAATGATAAATATAAATTATTAATATTATACGGAGTTTTTATGAAAAAAATATACTACTTAAGTAAGTATGTATTACTTTTCGCATTATTCATTTTTGCCCAACAAGGGCTAATCTCAGCGCCAACACAGCAACTACCTGCTAATGGTGACGATTGTGTTGACAGAGATGCTGTTTTTGAGTGGTCGAGAGTGAAAGATGCTTCGCGATATATGTACATTATCTCAACAAAAGTTGACTTTAGTGATACATTAAAGAAAGATTTGAGCTACAACGATACAACTGTTGCGTTCGAATTACCAGATTATAGCACTAAGTATTACTGGAAAGTTGGCTCACATATTATTGGTGAAGCAGACTCGTGGTCAGAAGGATTTGTTTTAACTACACATCCGGCACCACCGTCATTGACTTCTCCTGATGATTTACTAACTTGTCAAGCTTTTAATCAAACATTTAGCTGGACTGCAGTTCCAAATGCTGCAAAGTATAAGATTCAAATTTCTACAAGTGCTAATTTTTCACCTACAGTAGTTGATACTCAAATAACTGGAACTACTGCTACATTCTCACTAGACAAATATTATACTACATATTACTGGAGAGTAAAAGGTCAATTAGTTGGCTGTGAAACCCCATATTCTGAGCCTAGAAGCCTTTCGACTTTAGTTGGTCCTCCTGATATGGCTCATCCTAGAAAAGATTCTGTTGGTGTTCCTTTAGGAATACAATTCTCTTGGCCAGCAACTCCGGGTGCTAACACTTATGAATTGCAAGTTTCGGACGATGCTAACTTTACAAATTTGTTAGTTGATCAAATGAATATAACTGAAGTTAATTTCTCATGGACTGCTCCTGACTATAACAAAGTTTACTACTGGAGAATGAGATCTTTAGGTCAAGCTTGTACATCTGAATGGTCAAGTGGATTTAATTTCAGAACGGCGTACCCTGCTGCAGTTGCAGTATCTCCAGGTGACTCTATTGAGTGTGTGCCTATTTTAGCTACTTTCACTTGGGAAGCTGTACCTGGTGCAATTACTTATGAAGTTCAATCATCTAAAACTAATCAATTTCTTAAGGGAAGCGAACTTTTCACAAGAACTGATATTCCCGGTACTTCAATAACAGGTAATGTTCAATCTTCTTACAGTGATGTTTTTTGGAGAGTAAGAGCAAAAGATAGTGCGAACTTTGGTCTTTGGTCTGAAGTAAAAATATTCAAAACTACTATTGAAGAGCCGTTATTAATTGGCCCTACTGATGGAACTACTGAGGTACCTAGAGGCATAACTTTGGAATGGGATGCTCCTACTGCTTCTAAGCACTTTAACATTCAAATATCTAAAAATGATACATTCACTGACATAGAATTAGACCAAGATAGCGTTATAGAAGATAAATTAGATGTAATTCTAGCTTCTTATAACACAGACTACTTTTTCAGAGTTAGAACTTTATTAGGCGAATGTTATAGTACTTGGTCATCTGTATTTAGCTTCAAATCTATACAAGGTTTCCCAAATCTTATATATCCAGATAATGCTGAATCGAATATAACTACTGAAGTACAAATGCATTGGAGCACTGTTCCTACTGCTATAAACTATGACATTAGATTTTCTACGGATGATGAATTCAAAAATGAATTTGGTCAAAATGGTGTAAAAACAAATAGTCTTTTACAAAAAGATTTATTACCTAATACAACTTACTATTGGAAAGTTAGATCTAATGATCAATGGGGTACTTCACCTTGGTCTCCAGTGTTCCAATTCACTACTGGTGAAGGGTTTACTAACGTGCCATTCTTGATTTATCCTGAAAATTTCTCAGTAAAATTACCAACTACTGGTATTATGAGCTGGAGATCAGCTAACAATGCTACTTCGTATAACTTACAAATCGCTGATGATTTGAACTTCAATGAAGAAAACATTGTAAGAGAAGTTCTAAATATCAAGGATACTACTTATGAGTACACAGATTTGGATAGTTTCAAAGAATACTGGTTCAGAGTTTCATCTGTTAACCAAACTACTACTTCTGACTATTCTAAGCCAAATAGATTCCGTACTATAGCTCAACCTCCTACTGATCAAGCTGTAGCTGTTAAGCCAGTTGATGGTGAAGGTAGTGTACCTTACAAGAAGACACAATTCGAATGGACTAAAGTTCCAAGAACTGATTTAGGACTAGCTAGTGAAAGTGGTTACGAAATGCTTATAAGTGAAAATCAAGACTTCTCAGATACTTTGATTTACAATAAAAGAGTATTCGAAGAAACTATCAGCTTAGAGAACACATTTAGTCCTAAGACTACTTACTTCTGGAAAACTAGAGGTTGGAACGAAGCTGGATTTGGACCATGGTCTGAGGCATATTCATTCACAACTGATATAGTTTCTTCAGTAACTGGTGGCAACTTTGATTTCGGTACTACTATAGTACCTAATCCTGTACAAAACAACGCTGAGTTGAGATTTAACTTAGATACACCTGGTAATGTTAACTTCACTATAATAGACCAAACTGGTAAAACAGTATTCACTTTGGAAAATATTAGTGGTAACGGAAACCAAAATGTATTACCATTGAATTTGGATAACCTAAGCAATGGTACTTACTTATTCAAACTTCAAACTGGTAGTAAATACCAATCAGGTAAAATAATAATTAGCAGATAAGCTGAATATTTAATAACTTAAAGCGATCATATATAACAATATGGTCGCTTTTTTTTTGAATTAAAATGAACAAAGAAATACTATGAGAATAATAATTACTACTTTGATAATCATTATCGCTAGTTATACTAGTCTTATACCTTGTACAAACCTATTAGTTACCAAGGGGGCAACAGCCGACGGATCTACTATGATTACTTATGCTGCTGATGCTGGTGGGTTTATGGAACGCCTATTCTATCTTCCAGAAGCAAAGCACGAAGCCGGCGAAATGTTAGAAGTCCACGATTGGGACACGGGTAAATACTTAGGTAAAATAGAACAAGTTCCTCACACTTACAGAGTAGTCGGCAATATGAACCAACATCAACTTACCATTGGTGAAACTACTTTCACAGGGCTTGATAAGTACAGAGATACTACAGGACTTATAGATTACGGTTCACTTATGCGAATCACATTGCAAAGAGCTAAAACAGCAAGAGAAGCAATAAAAGTAATAGATGAACTAACTACTAAATACGGTTATTATAGTACTGGGGAGTCGTTCTCTATAGCTGACCCTAATGAGGTATGGATAATGGACATACACCCCAAAGGTGTCGGTAACAAGGGCATAGTATGGGTAGCAAGAAGAATACCTGATGGTTATATAGCGGCTCATGCAAATCAATCTAGAATCCGTAAGATTATCAAAAATGACCCTGATAATTGCCTTTATTCCAAAGATGTAATAACATTTGCGGAAAAAGAAGGAATAGCAAAAGAATACAACGGTGAATTTAGTTATGCTGATACATACAATCCACTTGACCCAGGTGGAGTGCTATATTGCGAAGGTAGAGTATGGAGATTTTTCACTCTCGCAGCACCTAGTCAAAATCTGTCGGAAGACTATTGGAGAGCTGTAGAAGGAGCTGACCCCTATCCTCTATTTATAAAACCAGATTCTAAAATATCTGTTAAAGATTTACAAACTTGGATGCGTGATCATTTCGAGGGTACAGAATATGACATGACAAAAGGATTAGCAGCTGGACCTTACGGTTGCCCATACAGATGGAAAAATCTATCTTGGAAATTAGAAAGTGATACTACTAAAAAATTCGGTTGGGAAAGACCAATATCTACTCAACAAACCGCTTGGTCTTATGTAGCACAAATGCGTAGTTCTTTACCTGATGAAATAGGCGGAGTACTTTGGTATGGAGTAGATGACGCTGCTACAAGTTGCTATGTACCTCTTTATAGTTCATTACAATCAGCACCTAAGCCTTATATTGTAGGCTCTATCAAGGACTTTACTTGGGAATCTATGTTCTGGGTATTCAACTTAGTAGCAAATAAAGCATATACTATGTACAGTCATATTTCCAAAGATGTAATAGAAGTACAACAAAATTATGAAGACAAATTTTTAGCTTATCAACCACAGTTAGAAAAAGCGGCTGCTGAATTATACAAAACTAATCCCGAATTAGCTGCTAGTTTCCTTTCGGACTATAGTATTGCAAACGCTGAGAGAGTACACAAAGAGTGGAAATCGCTATGGGAATACATAACCGTGAAGTACAATGACGGCTATATGAACGATGTAACTAAGGACGAAGGACGTGCCCCAGAAGGAGTTGGCTACGAACAAAAGTTCCTAGAGCAAGTAGTGAAAGAAAGACCCGGTTACTATGACGTAAAATGGAAGAAGAACAGTAATTAGAGCTGTTCGAATAAGACTAAAATAAATCCTTATAACTCCCCTCCTCTGGAGGGGTGTCCGAAGGACGGGGTGGTTGACACTCCTTTAGGAGGGGTGCCGAACGGAGTGAGGAGGGGTTTGACTGCGAAGCAGAACTGGCCTATCCATGCTTTCAGCTTGGCAAGCAAGCCGAAGGACTGGGTGGTGACTGCGAAGCAACGAGCATGGGTGTTTATTGCTCTTAATCATCTAATAGCTCCCTGCAAACCTCTTTCAAATTCGTAATAACACCATCCATATTATTTTTAACTTCTCTATCTTGGTAACGAACAACAATTAGCCCCAATCCTTCTAGAAATGCTTCTCTATATTCATCATATTCTTGCTTATCATCGTGGCTACTACCGTCTATCTCAATTACAAGTCCTAAATTTGCATTAAAGAAATCAACTATATAACTTCCAATTATCTTTTGTCTATCAAAATCGAGTCCTTCTATCTGACCTTTTTTTAATTGAAGCCACATTAGCGCTTCACTTAGCACACCTGCTTTTCGTAAATCCTTAGCTCTTTGTTTTAGCTTGGGGTTGAATGGTAGCTCTGAGTATTTTCGGTAGCTGCGTCTAATTTTAGTACTATCGTTGCTTACTTTAGGACCACCCCGAGATGCTTCGCATCCCACCCCTCCTACAGGAGGGGAATTTCCAACATCTTCCACCATTTCATTTCCCACCTCTGGAGGGGTGTCCGAAGGACGGGCCTGTCCCGCTATAAGCGGGAGTGGTCGTATGCCACTATCACTCATCACTCCACCCCAATCTTATCTACTTCTTTCATTAATCTATCCGTCTCTGTGAGGGCGACTATTATCTTTTGGTAGTGGTTTATGTCTTCGAAGTTTAACTCTCTACCAACACGGTCTTTGAGCCATTTCTGGGCAGGTTGATAACCGCCAATATAAAACTCCCATGCTACTTCTGGTACACCATCGAAATACTGCTCATCGTTTATCCATACACGACCTATACCATTTCCTGTTTGCTCGTAGCCGATGCTGTTCTTGGTCATCTTACGTTCGACTATATTGCTGCCATCATTTGGATAGCTGGTAATATATTTATCAGCTGTTTCCAGTAGGTGTAGCTGACGTATCTGCGAACCCAAGTCCACCAACTGCCAAAACTTCGCCTTGTCTTTAGGGTATGGAACTCGTGGGAAATCAATCTTCAGAAATTCCTTGTACTTCTCTCTGTAAGTTGGTGAATGAAGAACTGCGTAAATGTAGTCCAGCAAGTCGATTGGTGTGAAATATTCATTACTACCACCCCGAGATGCTTGTCTAGTCCTAAAAAAGGTTGACACATTTTAGGAGTTAGAGATGTCAAAGATGCAGAAATTCATTAAATTGAATGGTCGTAGATACTATACAGAAAGTTTTAAAAAGCATGTTGTAAAAGAAGTCG
>Ga0209273_10000226_pt1 | contig 93349 bp, 74 predicted proteins | sample tdAd471_FD_187126 | JGI IMG/M metagenome (GOLD analysis project Ga0209273, IMG submission 187126) | Marine sediment microbial communities from the Atlantic coast under amendment with organic carbon and nitrate - tdAd47.1 (SPAdes)... | ecosystem: Environmental > Aquatic > Marine > Coastal >...
AAGTCTCGGTTGCGCTGAGTGACCAAGTAGTCCTGCAATTCGCGTAGCCCGTTGACGGAGGCTCCGTCCGGCATGGTTGCGGCCGCATCGACCGGATGCCGCTCTTCGCGGTCGCCGCTCCTTCGTCGTATCTCAATGCGTTGCAGCCCCACCGCGTCGTATTCCTCCAAGGCCACGCCCCACGGGTCGATGCTCCGGTGGCAACTGGCGCAGGCTGCGTTGTCGAGGTGCAGCTGCAACTGTTTCTTGAGGGGCAAGAGCCCGGCGTCTCCGGAATCGTCGAGGTTCGGCACGGCCGGCGGCGGAGGAGGAGGCGGATCATCCAGCAGAACCTTACGAATCCAGACCCCGCGTTCAATCGGATGTGAGTCTTCGCCGGTGGAGTTGGACAGCAGGAAGGCTCCCTGAGCAGGCAGCCCGCCCGGTCTCCCGGACGGAGGCAGCGGCACTCGCTCGAAGGCTCCTCCCCGCGGGCCCGCAAGGCCGTAGTGTGCGGCTAGCGGCTGATTGAGCACGGCGAAGTCGGCCCGCAAGAGATTCAGCGCGCTGAGATCCTTTCGCAGGACCTCCGCAACAAAGTGTTGGGTTTCGCGCCGCATCTCCGCCTTGAGCGCCGGGTCGAACTCCGGGTAGTAATTCGGATTGACGGCCACCCGATCCACTCCGCCCAGATCCAGCCATTGGTCGGCAAACTGTCGGATGAAGTTCCACGACCGTTGGTCGTCCAACATGCGCTTGATCTCGCCTGCGAGCGTCGTGGGTTCACGCAGGTTTCCGGTGGAGGCCAGAGCCAGCAGCCGCTCGTCGGGCATAGAACTCCACAGAAAGTAAGACAGTCGCGACGCCAGTTCGAATCCGTCCGGAGACTCGCCGTCTTCCATCAAGTAGAGAAAATCCGGCGAGACGAGCGCCATAGCCAACGTCTCACGCATCGCCTGTTCGTAGCTGTCCAGCGTCGGTCGAACCTTGTGGAAATAGCGCAACAGCGTATCGACCGAATCGTCTTCCACCGGCCGCCGAAAAGCGCGAGGCAGAAATCCTTGCAGCGCCTCGCGCGCGGCGGAAGCCTCTTCCGACTCCTTCGCGGGCGTCGTCGGAAGCAGGCGGCGATGATGCTCCGGCGGCCAGGTCGCGAAGACGGGCGCCTCGAATTCGACGGATTCGACGACGACCTTAGGGAATCCGGGGTCTTCGTCCCATTCAAAGTTCTTGATTTTCTTGCCGTCGACCACGCTCAGGATTTCGCGCGGCTTCGACGGCTCCTGGCCGTCCGAATAGACGTTGCGCGCCCAGACCAGCAGTCCCGGGTATTTGCTCTGCGATCGGCTCTGCCTCGGATACTCTTCGATTCGCCCCCGGAACTCGAATGTGCGCGCTTCGGCGTCGGAGACGTCGACGACGCCCACCGTTCGAGACGGCGTCTGCGTGTCCGCTCGATAGCCGAGTTTGATCTCCATGCGCGGGTACGGCGAGTCCGGCCTCGGCAACTCCGCCCGCGCTCGAACGCGGATCACGAACTCGCCTTCGTCCGGGAACTCCAACGAGCGCAAGGCAAACACCCCGGTGCGGCCCAGACGGTTGGACCAGTGGATGGTCTTGACCTTGTCCACCGCGGATTCTTCGGCCCGCGCACGCGCGATCTCGGGAGCCGGTCCCTCTACAACGGCGTGCCGAAGACCGCGACGAGCGGATTCCAGGTAGTACTCCAATTGCAACGCGGACATCCGCAGCGCCGCTCCGTTGTTCTTGAAGCCGTCGACCGACATTTCGTCCGGCGGGAGGTTCTGGACGTAGTTGAGATCGAGCCCCAGCAGCTCGCGCATCGTGTTCTGGTAGTCGGCGCGGTTGAGTCGCCGTAAGGCCGCGTTCCCGTTGGTCGCGCGTCGCGCCTCCGCAACCTTGCGGAGCTCGCTCGTCAGCCAATCGACTATCGTGGAGCGTTCCTCGTCGCTCAGGGGATGGGCGCCCTCGGGAGGCATCTCTCCGCGGTTCAAGACGTTCAGCACGTCGTGCCAAACCTCGGAGGCTCGTCGGTTGCCGGCTAAGTCGGCAGACAGCGTGTCCAGCCGGACTCCCGCGCTTTGCAGACTCTCTCCGTGGCACCCGGCGCAGCGCTGTTCAATCACCGGCGCGACCTTCTCGTCGAAGGTGGCGCCGGGCAGCACTGCCGACAGCAGCAGGAAGCCTGCCAGGACTCGCCCCTTGCACGGAATCATCACGTCGAGGGTATTCTACGCGATGATCTCGCGGCGGGGCGGTGGAGACCTAGCCTTCTTCTCGCTTCTTGCGTCGCATCATGATCAGCGCCAGCAGCGCGACGCCCAAGACGCCGCAGATGATTCGAACCATACTCGGATCCATAGTTCGGCTACCTCCTCTTCTTTCTATTCCTATTCCGCGGTCATCATCGGGATCAGCTTCGTGAAGATCGTCACGACGACTGGTCCCACGGTTACGACGAACAGCGACGGCAGGATGCAGAAGAAGATCGGAAAGACCAGCTTGATGCCGACCTTCGCCGCCTTCTCTTCAGCTCGTTGCCTCGCCGTCAATCGCATGAATTCGGAGTGCGTGCGCAGCGTCTGGCCGATCGACGTTCCGAACCGATCCGCCTGCACAAGGGTTCCGACGAGTTTCTTGACGTCCTCGACTCCCGTTCGCTCGCCCAAGTTGCGCAGAGCGTCTGCGCGCCGGGTGCCGTGCCGCATCTCTAAGTTGGTAATCGCCAGTTCGCTCGACAGATCCGGGTAGCCGGTCTGGAGCTCTCGGCTGACCTGCATAATCGCCTGATCCAGGCCTAGACCCGACTCGACGCAGACCACTAGCAGGTCGAGTGCGTTCGGCAACGCCCGCTGGACCCGCTTGCGGCGGGCCTTGATCATGTACTGCAGAATTTCGCCCGGAGCCATATAGCCGAGTCCCGCCGCCATGACGACCAGAATCAGTCGGTTGTCGCTGCCGACCGAGCCCTGTCCGCAGACGATCCAGGTCACCACCGGCAGCAGCAGCGTGGAAAGGGCCTTGATGCCGAGGAAGGTCTTCAGCGCCGCCGGAGTCCGGAAGCCCGCGGCGTAGAGCCGCTTCTCGACTGCCGAGAGATCGGCCGGCGAAGACGGCACGAGTTCGCCCAGCCTTTGGATCGCGTCGCGAAACGCCAGGCTGGGGTGAGACGCTTCGCTGCCGCGGACTTCTCCAATGACGCGCTCCAGAGCGTTTTGCGGGCTCACCCAGAACCGCATTCCCAGTAGATAGAGAATCGACGTGAGGAAGACGAACAACAAGATCGAAAGAATCAACGCCATAGCTCTATACCTCGATATTCACGATCCGTTGCATGATCAGGTAGCCGGCAGTGACGAACGCGGCGGCCAGACCAGCCATCCAGTTCCCCATCTCTTCCTCGATGAAGAACATCATGTGCGGGCGGTTGACGAAGTAGAGCATGCAGCCCACCACGACCGGAATCGCCGTCAGCACGAGCGACGACATTCGTCCTTGGGCGCTGATTGTCCGGATCTGGCCGCGTAGCTTGAAGCGCTCGCGGATGATCACGGCCAGGTTCTCGAGGATCTCGGCCAGGTTGCCGCCCGTGCGCTTTTGCAGCACGACCGCCGCAACAAAGAACTGAACGTCCAGCAGCGGCATCCGCGTCGTCAGCTTGCCCAGAGCCGTCTCAATGGGGAGGCCGAGGTTTTGTTCCTCGAAGGCTTGCCGAAACTCGCTGGAAAGCGGCTCGGCGAACTCCTTGTGCAACATCTCCAGCGAGACCGAGAAGGCGTGGCCCGCCCGCATCGCCCGAGCAATAAACTGCAAAGCGTCCGGAAACTGCGCCTCAAACGCATAGATTCTCTTGGTGCGCTTGCGCTTGAGAAACGCGATCGGCAAGTAGAACGTGGGCGGCGCGATTGCGAACGCCAGGCGCTTGAGTTCCGGAGGTCCCAGATACCACCAGCAATTAAAGACGACCAGGACCACGCCGAAGCACGCCAACAGCACTTGGCCGGAGGCCCAGCCGACCCCGGCCTGCTCGATCAACGTCTGCATGGCCTGGTCGACGTTCAACCTTTCCAAGACCACCCGGTGCAGTGGCTTCGATTCTTGTTCGGCGGCGAAGAGTTGCATCGCGTCCGCTTTCTTGTCCGGCTCCGGGGCCTTCCCGGCCAGCCGATCTCTCACCTTGGCCGAATCGCGATTGTCCAGGGTTCGGTTCGTCAGTAGATAGGTGCCTGCGGTCACGACCAGAGTCGTCACAAAGACAGCGATAAGGAGGCCCATTACTCTCCGACCTCCATCGTCGAGTCGAAGACGTCGGTGGGCAGTTCGATGCCCATCGAGAGCATCTTTTCGTAGAAGCGCGGCCGGATTCCGGTCGCAGCGAAGCGGCCCATGACGTTTCCTTCGCGCGAGAGTCCGCGTTTTTCGAAGACAAACAAGTCCTGCAGCGTCACCGTTTCGCCTTCCATGGAGCCGACCTCGGTGATCGACATGATCTTGCGCGAGCCGTCCGAGAGTCGGGATGTCTGCACCACGACGTCCACGGCTGAGGAGATCTGCTGGCGAATCGCCGAGAGGCTCAGGTTTGAGCTCGACATGGTCACCATCACCTCCAAGCGCGCGATCACGTCTCGCGGCGAGTTGGCGTGGACCGTCGTCATGGAGCCGTCATGACCGGTGTTCATCGCCTGCAACATGTCGAGTGCTTCTTCTGAACGGCACTCGCCGACTACGATGCGATCCGGCCTCATGCGCAGTGCGTTGACCAGCAACTCCCGTTGGCGGATCGCGCCGCCGCCTTCAATGTTCGGAGGGCGAGTCTCCAGCCGAGCCAGATGCGGCTGCTTGAGCTGCAGCTCGGCGGCGTCCTCAATCGTCACCACCCGTTCCAGAGGCGAGATAAACGCCGAGAGGCCGTTCAGGAGCGTGGTCTTTCCCGAGCCGGTGCCACCTGAAACGACGATGTTCAGCCGCGTCTTGACGCACGCTTCGAGAAACAGCAGCATCGAGTGCGTCATCGCCTGCTTCTCGACCAGGTCGGCCGGCATCAGCTTGTCGGTGCCGAAACGACGAATCGAGAGCAGCGGACCGTCCACGGCCAAGGGCGGGATGATCGCGTTGACGCGCGAGCCGTCCGGCAGTCGCGCGTCCACCATCGGTGAGGACTCGTCGACCCGCCGACCGACCTGGCTGACGATCTTGTCGATGATGCGCAGCAGGTGCGAGTCGTCCTTGAAAGTGACCGCCGTCAGTTCCAACCGTCCCCGACGCTCCACATAGATCTGCTTGTGACCGTTGACGAGGATGTCCGATACCGATTCATCGTGCAGCAGCGTTTCCAGCGGACCCAGGCCGAAGACTTCGTCCAGCACCTCGGAGACGATCTGGTTGCGCTCCACCGACGACAGAAGCGTCTGCTCGGCGTCGATCAGGCCGGTCAGCGCGCCGCGGACTTCGTTGCGCAACGCCTGCGTCTCGATCGTCGCGAGCGCCTCCAGGTTGATCTTGTCCAGGAGCTTGCGGTGCAACGTGAACTTGAGGTCTTGATGGCGCGTTGAGACGGCCCGTTGCCGCTGCGCGAGCGGATTCTGTCCGGGGCGGTTCCACTCGACTTGAGCCGGGGAACGCTGTTCGAGATCGGTGACCTGCATTGCGCTGAAAACTCCTCCGTAGAGGCTTATCGGCAGGGGCGGACCGATCTACAGCGCACGTTCTCGATTCTCAAATGAAGGAGCCGAAGCCGCCGACATCACTCTATTCGCCGCTTAGGGCGGAAATTCATCCGCTATTCTGTACACTGTGACCGTCGCCGCCAAACCGCCTTCCGTTCCCGAAGATCTCGCTGATCCGTACTTCTATTTGGATCGAGAACTGAGCCTTCTCGCGTTCCAGCGGCGCGTCTTGGAAGAGGGGCAAGATCCCTCCAATCGACTCCTGGAGCGGGCCAAGTTCTTGGCCATCGTCAGCTCGAACCTCAATGAATTCTTCATGGTTCGCGTTGCCGGTCTGCTCGATCAGGTGGAGGCCGGCTTGTGGGAAACAGGGCATGGCGAGATTCCTCCCGCCGAGTTGCTGCGTCTGATTCGCCCTGAAGTCGAGGAACTCATGAGCGCTTCGCGCACATGCCTACTCGACGACCTCATGCCCGCGCTCGCCGAGCAGGGCGTCCATATTGCGGAGTACGAGGATCTGAACCCGCAACAGCGGGCCTCCGCTGACGCTCACTTCGTCGACAAGATTTTTCCGGTCTTGACCCCGCTCGCTTTCGATCCGGGGCGGCCCTTCCCGCACATCTCGAATCTCAGTCTCAATCTCGCCATCGTGATTCGTCACCGGGACGGCTCTGAACGATTCGCGCGATTGAAGATCCCCTCCACGCTCGACCAACTGGTGCGTATCGGCCCGGCGAAATCAGGGGCGCGCGAGCAGACCTACGTTTGGGTCGAGCAGGTCATCGCAGCCAATCTCCCGCTCCTGTTCCCCGGCCTCGAGGTGCTTGACGCCCATCCCTTCCACGTCACACGCGACGCTGAGATGGCGATTCAGGAGATTGAGGCCGACGACTTGCTCGAGACCGTGGCCGAGGGCGTTCGCCGTCGGCGCTTCGGCAGCGTCGTCAGACTCTCGGTCACTGATCGAATGCCCGTCGGCATTCTGCGCATTCTGGAGCAGAACTTGGAGGTATCTTCCGACGAGCTCTACCGGGTCCACAGCCCGTTGGCTCTCAATCGGCTCATGTCGCTGGCGTCGATTGACCGACCTGACTTGAAGGATCCGCCGATCGTCCCGCGTATTCCGGCGCCGCTGCGCGCGTTGGACAAGGACGAGGACGTCTTTACCGCCGTCTCGCGCGGCGACGTGCTATTTCACCATCCGTACGACTCGTTCCAGCCCGTCGTCGACTTCCTGCGGCAGGCCGCCGCCGACCCGAAAGTCTTGGCGATCAAGATGACGCTCTACCGAGTGGGCCGGAACTCGCCTGTCGTGCAAGCCCTGCTCGACGCCCAGGAAAACGGCAAGCAAGTCGCCGTGCTGGTCGAGTTGAAGGCTCGCTTCGACGAGGAAAGCAACATCGAGTGGGCTCGCAAGCTGGAGAACGCCGGCGTCCACGTCGTCTACGGTCTCATCGGACTGAAGATTCACTGCAAAGTCGCGCTCGTGGTGCGCCAGGAGGCGGACGGCATTCGCCGCTACGTACACCTCTCCACCGGAAACTACAACGCCGTGACCGCCGGGCTCTATACCGATATCGGCATGTTGACCTGCGACGACGAGATCGGAGCCGATGCGACTCAGGTGTTCAACTACCTCACCGGCTACGCCGACGAGCACCATTACAAGAAGTTGCTCGTGGCCCCGGTCGGGTTGCGCAAACGCATGGCTGAGATGATTCAGCGGGAGATCGATCACGCCGCCGCCGGACGGGAAGCACGCTTGATCCTTAAGACCAACGGGCTCTTCGACAAAGAGATCGTCCGTCTGCTCTACAGGGCCTCGCAAGCCGGCGTGCAATGCGACCTGCTGGTGCGCGGAGTCTGTGCGGTCCGTCCGGGCATCGCCGGCATCAGCGACAACATCCGAGTCGTCAGCATCGTCGGACGCTTCCTCGAGCACAGCCGGATCTACTATTTCCTCAACGGCGGAGACGAAGAGATGTACCTCGGCAGCGCCGACTTGATGCCCAGAAACCTGAGCCTTCGCGTCGAAACGCTCTTCCCCATTCAGGACGAATCGATACTGCGTCGACTCCGCGACGTGGTCCTGGACACCTATCTGCAAGACAACGTGAAGGGGCGCATCCTTCTCTCGGACGGAGAGTACGTACGCCTCACCGCGGCCGAGGGAGAGGAGTCGGTTGAATCGCAGGTCGTGCTCGCTTCCGGCTAATCTGCGCTAAACTCTCGCGCTCCGCGGTCGATCTGAGCATCAGGGCGAACACTCGTTCCCCCCGGAAGCCTGTTGTCGTCCCAGTCCAATACAGTGATCGTCGTCGACGATGAGGAGTCGATCCGCGACTACCTGTCCAGCGTTCTCGAGCTGGAGGGCTACAACTGCCGCTGCTTTGAAGACAGCTCGACCGCTCTCGCCTACCTCAGCGAAGCTCAGGCGACCGCCGACCTCATGCTCGCCGACATCAACATGCCGGAGATCAACGGGCTGGAGCTTCTGCGGACGGCGAAAGGCACGCGGCCTGAGCTCCCGGTCATCCTCGTTTCTGGTCTCTATGAGTTGGCGATCGCCCTCGAAGCGCTGGAGAGCGGGGCCGACGACTATCTGCGCAAGCCGGTGCGGCCCGCCGACGTCCTGGCGCTCGTCGGGGAATACTTGCACGCCGATCAAGCGCGCCAGGAAGCCGCCGTGCGAGAGGCGTTGGGCGAGTATGTCGCCGCCCGCAACGGCGCTCCGGAGACCTCCGAGCACATCCAGGTGGTCTTCCAAAGCCTCGGTTTCAAGCGCTATGAGACCTTCCAGCACTCCAAGCGAGTGGCTGCCTACTGTCGCCTCTTCGCCGAGCGTTGCGGCTTCGACTCCGCCACGCTCGATCGTCTGGAACTGGGCGCCTTACTCCACGACATCGGGAAGATCGGTATCCCCCGCAACGTTCTGCTCAAGCCTGGGCCGCTCAACGACGAAGAATGGGTCGTGATGCGCAGTCATCCCAGCATCGGCCATCGTCTGATGGCGCGCTTCAACGAACTCACTGAAGAGTCCCAGATCGTCCATGCGCATCACGAGCGCTTCGACGGCCGGGGCTATCCTCAGGGCCTGGCCGGGCAGGACATTCCGCTCGGTGCGCGCATCTTCTCCATCGTCGATACCCTGGACGCCATCACCTCCGATCGACCGTACAGAAAGGCCTCTTCCTTCGCGACCGCACGCGCGGAGATCAAGAAGATGAGCGGCAGCCAGTTTGATCCCGGCTTGGTGGAAGTCTTTCTTGAGATCCCGGAGCAGAGCCTGGCTGAGATCCGTGGGCGATTCCCCGATCAAACGCCGGACGAAGAACCCCTCTCGCTCCAAGCCTAGACGACGAATCCGAAGCGCTTTCGCCGCGTCTGTGGCGTATCATGCGGGGGACCCGCCTAGGTTCCGTGCTTGAACTCATTCCCAAGGCTCCCGCCGCTCGTCCGCCGCGCTTCAAGGACCTCCGAATCCGTCCAAAGCTGATCGTTCTGCACAATGCCTTCTTCCTGCTTCTGACCGCCGCCGTTTACTACTCGCTCATCCCCGTCGTCCAGGAGCACATCGCCGCGGTCCAACAGCGGGAAGCCGCGCTTCTGGGAGAACTCTTCTTGGCCGACGGGCGTTCAGCGCCCCGCGTCGCCTGGGTCGAGGACCGCCGGCTTGGATCGGCCGAGGAGCTTGAACTCTCTCCCGGCGTCCTGCGTTGGGTGGATGAAAACCCGGGGGCGGTCTATTGGAACGCGACTCATCCGGACTTGCTCTATCGCAAGGACCCGACGACGGGACGGTACGGCGCCTTGCGCCTGACGCAGGGGTTCTATGAGGACGTGGTGACTCGCGCGAAAGTCTTGCTCTTCCTCGCGCTGGGGACGGTGTATGTGCTGGCCGTGTTGGCGCTTGAACTGTTCATCATGCCCCGCTACGTCTACGGGCCGCTGCGCTCCACGCTCGACGCGGATTTGGCCGTGATCGAGGGGGATCGCGCCGGCGAACTGATCGCACCGCATGTGATCCCCGGAGACGAGATTGGAGACATCATGCGCTCCCGCAATCGCACGGTCGCCAGTCTCCGCGACAAGGAGGCGCAACTCGAGTACTCGCTCGCCCGGTCCGAAGACCTGGCCGCCGATCTGACGTCGAAGAACGAACAACTTGAAAGCGCCAAGCGCGGACTCGCAGCCAAGGATCGCTTGGCCACCATCGGTCTGCTCGCCGCCAGCGTGGCCCATGAACTCAATACGCCGCTTTCCGTCATTCGCGGCACCACCGACAAGCTGCTTGAGACCGTGGAATCGAACCGTGGGCGGTCGCGCTTAGAGCGCGTGCGTCGCATGAGCGAACGTCTCAGTAAGATCAGCGAAGGACTGCTCGACTTTACGCGCGCCCCTCAAACGGAGAGCCGCGCTGCGGTGGATCTGCGCGCCCTCATCGACGAGGCATGGAGCCTCCTCGCGCTCGATGAAAGAGCGGCCGACGTGCAGTTCCGCAACGAAGTCGATGCGAGTCTCAGGGTGTGGGGGGACGCCGATCGTTTGATGCAAGTGTTTGTGAACCTGCTCAAGAACGGTCTCTTCGCGCTCGACGGCTCCGGCGGCATCACTGTACGTGCGGAGCAAGTTCGCGTTGAGCGCCGGGATTGGATCTCTATCGATGTGGACGATACCGGTCCCGGTATCCCGCCGGACGTCCTCGACAGTCTGTTCGAAGCCTTCGTCTCGACGCGCCTCGATTCTCAAGGCAACGGCCTGGGCTTGACGGTGGCCGACGGCATCGTCGAGCAGCACGACGGCCGTCTCACTGCCCAGAATCGTCCCGAGGGCGGGGCCCGTCTCTCCGTTCGTTTACCTGCCGCGATATGACGACTGAAGCCAATCCATCTTCCAAGCCCGCCCTGGGACGCGTCGAGCTGGCCGTCCTGGACGACGACGCTGATTTTCTGAGCTACATCGAAGATCTCTTTGAAGACGAGGGTTCGTTTGCTCTACGCACCTTTCGGCGCTCGGAAGACCTCTTCAAATCCGCCGAGGCTCGCCGTCCTGAGATCGTCTTGTTGGATATGAAGATGGGGCCGGTGTCCGGCGAGACGGTGCTCGACGATTTGATTGAGCGCTGGCCCGACCTGTGCGTGATCATCGTCACCGGGTATCCGTCCCTAGAGGACATGCGGGCGACCTTCAAGCGCAAGGCGTTCGACTATATTGCGAAGCCGTTCTCGCTCGCGCAGATGCGCCAAACGTTGGCGAACGCCGTGGAGAGCTACGGCCTCGGGCGGTCTCCGCAGGATCGTCTTCGCGACCAGCTGGGCAAGCGCATCAAGGTGCTTCGAGTCGAGCGCAGTTGGTCGCTGAAGGATCTCGCGGGGCGCTCCGGCGTCAGCGTTTCTCAACTCAGCTCCATTGAACGCGGCGCGCACATGCCCAGCATGGAGAGCCTGCTCGCCCTCTGCCAGGCCCTCGAGACCAAGCCGTCCGCCTTGTTGCTGTCAATCGAATTCTAGCTGGAGCGCAGCGGCTCCAACTCGAAAAGGATGCCGGTCCTGCGGTCGTTGCCTGCGAGATTGCGATGGCATCGCGCTCTCCCCTATACTCGGGCCGGTCGTCGCCAAGGCTTCTCATGCAATCAGCCCCCGAACGGCGATTTCGAGCACCAAGAACCATGAAACAACAGTCAATTTGTCTTTCGCGCGTCGCGGCGTTGGGGCTGCTTCCGGCAGCCGGGAACCTACTTGCTCAGTCTTCGCCGTCTGCTGAAGATGCGGCGGGAGCCCTAGGCTGCCTTGCTTGCGGCGGCACGATGCTCGCGATCCCGGTGATCTTCCTCGTCCTCAATATCTTGTTGCTGATTTGGGTCGCTAAGGACGCCAAGTCGCGCGGAATGGACGCCGCCGTCGGTTGGATGGTGCTGGTGATGTTTACCAGCGTGATCGGGCTCGTGATCTACATCTTTGCGCGTCCCCAAGGCGCGCTCATCAGCTGCGCCAAGTGCGGCAACAAACGGCTTGAGTCGAGCGCGACATGTCCGCACTGCGCGAACGCCTGAGGCGGCCCGGCCCTTACCTAGTTTTGGTTGCGCTGGTCGGTCTCTGTGTGCTCGCTGATGGTTTTCGCGCTCCGGCCAATCAAGCGACGGCCGCTCTCTACGTGAGGTTCGTCAGCGGTTACCAATCGGCTGTGAGTCCGGGGCTCTCTTCCTGGATCGAGTGCCGTTACCAAACAACTTGCTCGCGCTACTCGGTCACGGCCGTTGAACGCTTCGGTTTGTTCCGCGGTCTAGCCATGACGGCGGCTCGTCTCTCGCGCTGTACCTCCGACGTACCGCTTGGCTCCCGCGATCCCGTGGCCGATCGCTAGCTGCCGCCGGGTCCCGCGGGCCGCGCCTCGCTCTACTCCGTTTCGGAGAGGTCGAGCCAGCCGTTGAGCTCAAGCCAGTCCGCCGCGCGTTTCGTCCAGGCTCCGACAGGGCCCCGGGTGCGGCCGAGGCCGAAGCCGTGCCCGCCCTGCTGAAACAGATGCAGTTCGACGCTGACTCCCGCGGCGTGCAGCGCCTCGTACACTCCGATCGCTTGTGCCGGGGGCGTTGTCGTGTCGTCGCTCGCCCCGGCCAAAAAAGTCGGCGGCATACGCCTGGCCGCAGCGGCGTCAATCTGCCCGATACCTCGCATGGAGACGTAAATCGGAGCTAAGAAGTCGGGCATCTCTTCGGAGTCGGCGTGGAGCGCGAGGTTGACCGTGAGATGCGCCCCGGCGGAAAAGCCCATCACGCCGACTTTGCCGGGATCGATCGCCCACTCGTCGCCCCTCGCGCGGATCACCCGCAGCGCTTCCTGAGCATCGGCGAGCGCCTCTTCTCGCTCCAGCCGGTACTTGAGAACGACGCCGGCGACTCCTAAGGTGTTGAGCCAGGCGGCGATCTGATGGCCCTCTTTCTCAATTGCGAGGTGGTGATAGCCTCCGCCTGGGAGAACCAGGACGGCGGCTCCTGAGGCGAGCTCGCGAGGAGGGAGATGGACGGTCAAGAGGGGTTGGTGGACTTTGCGGACGCGTTCGTTGACGACCTCCTCCTCATTCGGTCGCCCCTCGGTTCCCGGCGCAGGCCCCTCCCACACCGGTACCTCCAGCACGTTGGAGGCGGAGAGCAGCGAGGCGAAAGCGAGGCTCAGGATCAACAGACGCATGGCTCGATTGTAGTCGTCCTCCAGGCTGACTTGCGCTAGAACAACGGTTGCTGCCGTCCGTCGATCGATGCGGGCTCAGGAGACGCGGCGATTGGGAGAGTGAAGAAGAATGTGGAACCCACGCCAGGCTCGCTCTCGACTCTCAATGAGCCTTGGTGCGCCTGAACGAGATGTTTCACGATCGCTAGGCCAAGTCCTGTTCCGCCCAGTTCCCGCGAGCGCGCTTTGTCGATGCGATAGAAGCGTTCGAAGAGCCGGGGAATGTGCTCAGCTGCGATCCCAATGCCGGTGTCGCGAACGTAGAACTCGACCTGCCCTGTTTCCAGAGTCCGCGCTCCAGTCCACATCTTGCCTCCCTCCGGCGTGTACTTGGCGGCGTTGTCCAGGAGGTTGTTGAGTACCTGGTGAATCGCGCCGGAGTCGCATTCGATCACGACGTCTTGATCCGGTAAATCGACTTCAATGGTGATCACTTTCTTGTCCGTGATCACGACGATCGACTTCACTGCGTCGTCGACGAGTTCCGTAATCAAGTGGGGTGTGAAACTGAATTCGCGCGTGTTGACCTCAATCTGCGAGAGCGTCATTAGATCGGCGGTGAGTTGCGCGAGCCGCTCGGCATTTTGCCACAGGATCTTCATGAAGCGCCGATTGGTGCCCGGTTCGTCGATAGCCCCGTCGAGCAGCGTCTCGGCATAGCCTTGGATCGCCGCCAGCGGCGTGCGGAGTTCGTGCGAGACGTTGATGACGAAGTCTTTGCGCATGCGATCGACGCGTTCCAGCTCCGTGATGTCGTAGAAGACGGCTACGACGGCCTGCACCTTGCCCTTGCGGCTCAGAATGGGCGCGCAGGAGACCTTCCAAGTGCGCTGGGTTTCTTCGAGTTCGACGTCGACTGAAATCGGCTCGCCGGTCTCTAGGACTTGGATAAACAGCCGTGGAAGCTCTTCATCGTTCCAATCCCTGAGCGAAGCGCCCTTGAAGACCGGTGAGCCGGGCAGCATCTGTTCCATGGCGGGATTGAACAGCACGATGCGGAGCTTGCGGTCGGCGACTAGGATTCCTTCGCCAATCCCGTTGACGGCCGCGGCGAAGCGCGAACGCTCGTCCTGCAACTGCTCGAACATCGAGCGAAGCTGGCCCGCGGTGGTGCCGAGTGCTTCCGACAGTTCGCCCAGCTCGCCCGACCCCGCCTCCGGCACCTTAGCTTGGAAATCGCCCTCGGCCAGCCGCCGGGAATAGCCAATGATGGAGGACATTCTCCAGGAGACCCGGCGGGACAGCCAAAGGGCGAGGACGAGCGTAGGCGCCAGCGCCAAAGCCAAGCCGACGAAGATCCGGTTGCGGGCCTCGCCGATGCGCACGTCGATCTCCGACAAGGGCAAAGCCAGCCGGACGGCCCCGTTGGGGAGGGGCAAGGCGTAGTACAGCATCTCCTCGCCGACGGTATTGCTGAAGCGAAAGCTGACACCTTCGCGGCCGGCGAGGGCCTCGATGAACTCCGGGCGGGCCGCGTGGTTCTCCATCTCCTCGACGTCCGCGTCTGACTCGGCGAGGACCTCCCCGGCGCGATTGATCACGGTCACGCGGGCGTCGGAGCGCCATGAGAGATCTCCGACGACGACGGAGTACTGTTCCGAAGGAATGGAGGTCAACAGAAGTTGCGTCAGACGGGTCTTGTCGCCCAAGCTGCGTTGCAGCTCAAGACGGAGATTGTCCGCGATGGCGTTGCTGACGAGATACTGGGCGCCGAAGCCGGCTAGCGCCAGCAGAGATACGACGATTAAGACCAGCTTGAAGAAGATCCGCCGCGTCATGGTGTAGAGAGCCGACTAGGCTGGGGATTCAAAGCGGTATCCGAAGCCACGCACGGTTTGGATCCACTTCGGTTTCTCCGGCTCGTCTTCGATGCGTTCGCGCAGTCGGCGAATATGGACGTCCACGTTGCGCGGAGTGACGTGGCAGTCCTCGCCCCAAATGGAGCGCAGGAGTTGCTCGCGGCTGTAGGCGCGTCCTGGGTTGGAGAAGAACAATTCCAGCAACTTGAATTCCGTCGCCGTCAGGTCCACGGCCTCGCCGCGCAACGAGACGCGTCGCGAGTCGAGGTCGAGCGTCAGCGGGCCGGTCCGCGTCGACGCCTGCTTGACGGGCGGTTCCTTCCAGTCGTCAATCCGGCGCAAGTTTGCCTTGACCCGGGCGAGAAGCTCACGAGGGCTGAACGGCTTGGTGACGTAGTCGTCGCCGCCGATTTCCAGGCCCAAAACACGGTCGAGTTCGTCGCTGCGGGCCGTGAGAAAGAGAACGGGAATCCGCTGAGTGACGGGATCTGAACGGATCTCGCGGCAGAAGTCGAAACCGTCTCCGTCCGGCAACATGACGTCCAAGATGATGAGGTCCGGGCCGGCTTCCCGGATCTGGTCCAGCGTGCCGTCCAACCGCTCCGCAGCCTTCACGCTGTATCCTGCGCGAGACAAATTGTAGTCGAGAAGGGTGGACAGGTCGCGATCGTCCTCGATGACGAATATGGTCTTCGGCATACGCCCTGTTGCCCGTAGTATAGCCGCCCGACGGGGGTCTTTACTCCATCTCAATCGCGCCGAAACGCTCTTGGTTCGGTCCGTTTCGAAACTCGGCCCCCCAAGCGGCGAGACGGCGAACTTCAGTCTCCGCTCGGGCCGCGGCCGCGGCCGCGTCTTGTGAACTCCCGACGTTGAACGGCGCACCGAATCGGACGGCGACTCGCCCCTTCCTGGGCACGCGCTGTCGGGATGAATAGATCTCGAACAGGCCCTCCATGCCGACCGGGACGATCGGGATTTCCAGCTGCTTGGCCAGCAGGGCGGCGCCCGGTAGGAAGCGGCCGATCTCGCCGTCGAGCGTGCGCGTGCCTTCGGGGTAGACGAGTAGAGAGTATCCGTCGGCCACGAGTTCACCTGAGTATTCGAGCGCGCGCCTCGTGCCGGACATTTGTTGCGGCAGCGGATAGGCGTTGAACATCCCAAGGGCGACCCAATAGCTCGCTTGAGCTTGCCTCCGGCGAGATTTGGAGACGCCCTGAGGGTGAAAATAGTCCCGGAAGTAGTCTTGCGACATGGCCGGGGCGATGCGGCGGCGGATGCGCGAAGGCAATGCTTGGTAGAGCACCGCGGTATCAAAGTGGCTGGCGTGATTGGCGACGAAGACGGCGGGGCCGTCGAGTTCTTCAAGTGCGGCAAGGCCTTCCACGTGCACCTCGATCAGGCGCCCCACAAGCGGCAGGACGAAGCCGTCCAGGAGAAAGGAGCGCGTGCTGCGGACCACGAAGCTACGAGTCCAGCGGGGCTTTAGCAGGGCGCTCGTTTCTTCAACCGCAGGCGAGGCCGGCGTGGAGCGGCCCTGCAGGAGATCGCTCAACTCCTCCGTGGTGGAGACTGCCGAGAAGCTCTCTTCCGAGACGGGCTTGCCGGTAGCCTGCTCGACCTTGGCAAGGAGTTCGACGCGATCGAGGGAAGAGAGGCCGAGGTCCTCGTCAAGGCGCAGCGATTGGCCTGAGGAGAGGTCTCTGCCGAGGATTTCCTCTACGGCGGAGCGTTCGCGTTCGGGCTCGCGTCCGGCTAGCTTGGCGGCGGCCATGGAGGCGAGTTCGCCCTTGCGTACCTTGAGCGTCGAGGCTGTACGAGGCAACTCTTCCGCGCGCCATGTGGTGAAGCTCTGGATGCGTTGGTGGGCTTCCAGTTGCTCGTTCGCCGCGCCGACGGCGGAGGAGGGGTCCTGGTCGTCTTCCATGACGACCGCGGCGTGGACTTCCATGCGGCCTGCGTTCTCGATCCCGAAGACAACCGCTTCCGAGACGCCTTCCTGGGCGCCCAGGACCGCCTCGACGTCTTGCGGGTGCACGTTCATGCCGTCGGCGCGGACGATGAGGTCTCTTTTGCGGCCCCGGTAGTAGAGGCGGCCCTGTTCGTCGAACTCGCCTAGGTCTCCGGTGTGGAGCCAGCCGCCCTCGAAACGCGTTGATCCTTCGCCCGGGTCCTCTACTTCGCCGTAGTAGCCTTCCGAGACGTTGGCGCCGCGGACGAGGATCTCGCCGTCCGGGGCGATGCGGACTTGTTGACCGGGGAGTGGTTTGCCGAGCGACCCGCGGCGGGAGGAGAAGGGGTGATTGAGCGCCACGACGGGGGCGGCTTCAGTAAGTCCGTACCCTTGGACAACCGCATAACCGCAGTTGCGCCAGAAGTTCTCGAGGTCTTCGTCGAGGCGGGCGCCCCCGGTGACGAGGGCCCAGAACTTCCAACCGAGCCGTGCGTGAAGATCGCGGTGACGCCACCACGTTTCCGCGATGGATCCGACTCCGCGACGGGTCGGGCGGCGGGCCTCGCGAGCCAGGTGCGGCTCGACGGCGGTGCGCAGATTCTCCAGCATGGCCGGTACCCCGACGAAGACCGAGATGCGTTCTCGCCGAATCATCTCGACCAGGGCCGTGCCGCTCATCTCCGACGTGAAGGCTGCGGCGCCTCCAAGCAAGGGCGGAATGAACAAACCCATGGTTTGGCCGAAGAGGTGGCTCAACGGGAGCATGTCGAGGATGCGGATCGGCTGGAAGGGGCGAGCGGCGCCGCGATACTTCTTGATCTCGCGGGCGACTCCGGAGAGGTTGGCGGCGATGTTGCGGTGGCGCTGAACGACGCCTTTGGGGCGGCTGGTGGACCCGGAGGTATAGAGGATCTCGACGATAGCGGCTGCGTCGGGCGCGTGGCGCCGGAAACCCTCCGGTGCTGCGGCGAGGTCGCTGATGGAGGCGGCTCTCAGGCGTCGCTCAGCGGGCAGAGCATCCGCCTCGACCTCTTCTCCCACGATGGCCAGCGTCGGGTCGGTCTCATCGAAGATGCGCCGGGCGAGGTCGGGGGAAGACCGGAAATCGACAGGGACGGCGGCGGCTCCGGCGAGGACGGTTCCCCAGAATGCGGCGGCCCACTCGGGGCGGTTTTCCGCCCAAAGAAGGACCCGGTCGCCGGGCGAGATCTTGCGGTCTTGGAGTTCCGCGGCGAAGGCTCGGGAGCGTTCGCAGAGTTCCTGGTAGCTCCACTTCCAGGTTCGATAGCGGCTGGAACGCGTCAGCGCCTCGCGAGCGCCGAGGGCTTCCATCTCTTCAAAAAGTTCGAATAGAGTCTGCAATCGGGTCCGCCGGTTGGACGTTCATGGACCTGGTCGCGTTCCCCGTCGGGGGATGTCAGGTCTGTGTCATGGTACTGACGTTTTTCCCGTTTTTGGGGACGCTAAGTTGTTGATAATCGCTCGGCGGCGTCTGGGAATGACATCGGTTTCAGCGTAAGCCCTGTGTTTGTACCACTCGCTTGCTTGTCAGGATGGAAGGGCCCCTGCGTAGTGGTTCGACGGGACTTGAACAAACGGCTGAGTCGATCCTGCACATTTGATATCAGGATAAAACGGGGTCCAAGAAAGACGAGGTCCGGACAGGCCTAAGTGTTTCTATCAAGGCGGGTTCAGGGCTTGTGAGCTCGTCAGCCCGTGATGCGTGTGACGGCTAGATGGAGACCCCAGTGGAACCGATAGAGGTACCGGGAACGCCAGAGAATGTGGCAGCGATCGATCTCTATCCGTTGGAAGAGTCGGCAAAGCCCCGGCCGATGCCCGAATCGCAGCAGGAGACTCTGAGAGAGGTTGTGGACAACGCGCCGGACCCGGCCGTTCCTCTTGCGCAGCATCCCTTGAATCGGCCCAGGGACATGCTCCTGAAGGAAGGCTTCCAGGGTGCGCTCGGCGTCCGGGGACAACTGTGAGCCAGCCCGGCCCAACCCTCCGGCCTTGCGAACGCCGAAGAGCTTGCGCGGAACGCCTGCCTCCTCCGCGAGACGTCGTGCGATGGGCCGATCGTAGTCGTCGCTGACTGACCACGGACGCATCTCGTCCGAGCGCGTGATCCGGACGAGAGCGGCGCTGTGACGCGCGTTGAGGTAGGGAACGTGAAACGCGATCCAGCCCACGCGGTGGCGATGTTCTACCGGGTTCAGGCCGGTGGCGAGCGTCGCATCAGGCTCGGCGAAATCGGGCACGGTGGCGGTGGGATTGCGCGACCAGACTCTCTCTCCGTGGCGGCCCGTGAACAGCAGCGCGCCGTGAAGCAGGCGGTCAACGACGCCAAGGCCGTGATCACCCCTGCAAGCGGGAGACATAAAGTACTCGGCTTGCCGTTCAGGAGAGAGCCGATAGACGTCGAGGCGGTCGAACGTCTCGCATTCGAGACCCAGTGCGGCGGCGACCTTTCCACCGTGATCGTCGACCAGGTCGCCGCGGCTAGCGCTGGTCGCGAAAGTGAAGGCACGCTTGCAGCCGACTTGCGCTGCGAGTGAGGCTGAGGCGACGGAATCGTATCCGGTCGATACGGCTGCGATTGGTTGGTAGCTCTGTTTGCGATTCGGATCGGCGGCGTTGGCTGCGGTTCGCTCGACCGCGGAGCGCAGGAGACCCTCCAGATCCGCATAGTCGCGGGGCTCTGGTCCCGGGTCTTTCTCTCTGGGCGTGACGCGGAGGTCCGAGGCGACGGTGAGATCGCAAACGGCGAAGAGCTGGACCCGGCGGCTGCGCGCGGTGGGCAGGGACACGGTTCCCGCCGAGACTCCTTCGCGGAAGTGTTCTAGGAGCCGAAAGAAGTAGTCGGGGTAGGCGAAGTCAGGGCCGTCGTCGGACTCGGCGAGCAGGCAGGACAGAGAGTTGGAGATGAGAAGCTCGTCGGCCAAACGGACAAGGTAGAGGCGTTCGAGCGGGTGGGTGGGCGAGATGAAGAGGAGTTGGCCGTCGCGGAGCCGCCCGCCGCTGCCCTGGAAGGCGGCAGATCGATCGAAGTCGAAGTCGAGGAAGCTGCCGTCCCAAGCGCCTTCGACGAAGGCGGAGGGCGACGTCTCGAGCCAAGCACCGTGTGCGACGCGTACCGTGGGTTCGGCGTGCGCAATCCGAGCGCACCACCCTAGACGAGGAAAGAGTTCACGTGGTTCGAAAACGAACCTTCGGTCGGGCACGCTCCCATCGTGGCACAGCCTATTGACCGGACTTCGGTTCTATAACTAGGGGAGCCAGTTGGTCGATGCGGACGATCGGTTCGCCGACTTGAACGCCCGGCTTGCGTTCCCACAAAGACGCCGCTTCGTCCTGATAGACGCGTTGGTAGTCTTCGGCTCCGTCATAGGTGGGGAATTGACGCTCCAGCAGGCGGTCGACCACGACGTACTTGAATTGTCGAGAGGCGACGAGTTGGTTGCGCCGCGCCCGGCGCCAGCTTCCTGCGTAGATGAGGGTGATGTGTAGTTGGTCCGGTGCGTAGGCGAGGTGCTCCATGTGGAAGGACACTGCTTCGTCGTCGGGGCCGCGGCGTTTCTCCAGCTCGCGTAGGACACGGTAGCCGGAGACGGCCTGGGTCAAGAATTGCGCTCGGCTGATGCGGCCGGAGAGGAACTGGAGTTGAGGTAGGTTGACCTCAAGCATCATCGTGGGCGGCACGGCGAAGACGAAGTTGCAGGTCAGTGCGGCAAGACCGAGGCGACGGGGCCAGGGCCCGGCGGCATCCCAGAAGTGCTGGGCGCGAGCCAAAGTGAGCACGGCCAGTAGAAGAAACGGTCCGATGAAGTAGCGAATGACGCCCCAGACATAACCCCAGTAGAGGTAGTAGAGGGCGCAGAAGATGAGCAGCGCGACCTCGGTCGAGTTGCGCCTACGTCGGCGGACCAGCAGCCAGGCCACAACGAAGAAGGGGAGAGCCATGCCCGCTGGATTGTTGGTCGGCGAACTGTAGCTGGCATTACCGGCGTAATGAACGGCCCACGGGTAAACGGAGTGGATCTGCCACAGCGGCGGGCGGGTGATAACGCCCTTGGAGGGAAAGCGCCCGACCGCATTGTTGCTGCGGAGCGGGTAGAGCGGGTTGCCCGTCGCTAGGTAGGGGCGTGTTTGCCAGAGTCCGCCGAAGAGCGCGCCGACGAGGATGAGCCCGAGCAGAAGGCGCGGCCGACGCCAGGTAGACCAGAGAAACAGCAAGCCCAACGCGACGACTCCGAACGCGGCGGTCAGTTTGACGCCGATGGAGAGAGCGAGGAGAACAACGCCCAGCCAGAGCCAACGATCTTTGTGTTCGTCTCTGGCCCGCAGCCAGCAGGTGAGAGAGCCCAACTGGAACAGGAAGAGGAGCATGTCGTTCTTGACGATGACGCCCGTGCGGTGAAGAAACGGGACGGTCGCCGCCACAATGAGACCCAGTACGGCGGCTCGGCGGTCCACCCCCGCGCGACGGGCGAGGCCGTAGCAGACGGCGATCAGTCCGAGGAAGAAGGCCGGGTTGACGAGTTCGGCGGCCGCCTGGCCGCCGAAGGCCTGAGCGGCGCCCAAGAAAGCCTCGAATCCTTGGGGGTAGTAGGAGGTGCGCTGAATGATGGAGGGCTGGAACCAGCCGGCTTCGACGGCGATTTGGCCGTAGCGGAGGTGTTCGCGAATCCCGTCGATGTTGATGGCCGGAGTCACCGCGACGGCGAGTCCGAAGCCGAGGAAGAGGAAGAGGTAGAAGACGGATAGCCCGATCGCGCGGTCTCGAAGCTCTTCGGATGCGGCCCAGCTTCGATGGAGATGCTGGAGGATTCGTACGGGCGAGGAGAGTTCCTTCCATCCAATGAGGGCGCTGATGAGCAGCAGTGCGACCAGGGCGGGGCGCGTAAAGAGCTGGGCGGCGCCGAGCCCGAAGAGCGCGACGCCCATCCAAGCGGCACCGACGGCTGAGGCTAGGCCGGCGTCCCCCAGGCCCAGATTGGGCGGGAGTCCGAAGCGGAACAACAGACCGCGCCCGGCGACGAAGCCGGTCCAGACCCAGACCAGCGTGACGAGAAACCCGACGGGCTGGTAGATGCCGCAGATGAGGACGATCAGCGCTCCCCCTACGAGCGGTTCAAAGCGCCAGAGTTCACGATGAAGGCGGAGCGACGAGTAGAGCCAGGCCCCGGCGGCTCCGACCAAGAGGAAGGCGACGAGACCCGTAGCGACTCCTTCGCCCAGTTTGGAGAAGTACTCGATGTGGATGCGTGTGGGCTCGACGGCTGTCCAAGCGATGAAGGCCAACCAGAGCGCCCAGATGAGTTGGGCCGGGACGCCGGAGATACGGGGAGCGAACGACAAGGCTACATGGTGATCCGCGAGCGGGTGCGGGGGCAAGCGCGGACGGCTAGTCCAGCGACCACGGGGGGCGGTAATCGTAGTGGAGGCGGGTTGCGGCCTCGGCGTTGTCGGGGAAGCGTTCTCGGTTGGAGTCCCAGGCTAGATGCTGTTGGGTCTTGAGGGCGATGAGGCCGATGTTGGCGGCAGTGGTGGAGCGATGCGCAGTTTCGACGTCGCAGTTGGGTTTCGCGCGGGACTGGACGCAATCGAGGAAGTTGCGGACGTGCGCCTGCGCGCTCGCGGGGCCGGTATTGGAACGCGCTTCCATGGCGGGGCGAAAGGATTCGCGATAGCGGCGGACAGGTTGACGGTCGAGCGGGTTCGACGGGGGAGCGGCGAGCGGGGAGTTGGACTCGGGGACGATCTCCCAACCGTCGAAGGTGACGTACATGGTGCCTTTGGTCCCGCGGAATTCGGCGAGCAGACCGTCGCGGGCGGCCCACGGGGCGGCATTGACGCTGGACTGCAGGAAGCTGACGAGGGTTCCTTCGGGGTACTGCCAGAGGACCTGCATCGTATCCGGCGTTTCGCGGTTGTCTTGGACGGCGTACTTTCCTCCGATGGCGGTGACTGAGAGCGGCGTCTCTCGACCGAGGCCCCAGTGGATGAGATCGAGGAAGTGGACGCCGTTGTCGGTCAGTTGGCCTCCGCCGTAGTCAAAGAACCAGCGGTAGTTGAAGCGGTGACGGTTGGAATTGTGAGCGGCTTGAGGCGCCGGGCCGAGATAGAGATCCCAGTTGACGCCCGCGGGGGCAGGGCTATCGGCCGGGGCCCCGATGCCGGCGGGGAACATGTTGCGATTGACGCCGCAGCGGGCGGCGACGACGTGGCCGAGCTCGCCGGAGCGGACAATCTCCGCGGCCTCCCGGCAGTAGGGAGAGGAGCGACGGTGAATGCCGACCTGGACGACGCGCTTGGTCTCGCGGGCGACGTCGACGATCTTGCGGCCCTCGACGACGGTGAGCGAGAGCGGTTTCTCGACGTAAACGTCTTTGCCCGCGCGGCAGGCGTGGACGCTCATGAGGGCGTGCCAGTGGTCGGGGGTGGCGACCACGACGGCGTCGACGTCGTTGCGGTCGAGGATGCGGCGGTAGTCTTCATAGGCGTCGGGGGAAGAGCCGGCGGCTTCGACGGCGCGATCGCGATAGGCCGGGACGAGGTCGCAGACGGCGGCGACGTGTTGATCGGAGAACTCTTTGGTCGCCCGGAGGAGGGCGGAGCCGCGGTTGCCGACGCCGATGAAGCCGAGGCGGACGCGGTCGGCGGCGCCCTGGATCTGCGCATAGGAGGCGGCGGTGAAGGCGGCGGCTTGGGCGAAACGGCGGCGGGTGGGCGACGGCATGGGGGCATGATAGCCCCAGTTAGCAGGGTGCGCGAGCGGCTATGATTGATGGTCATGTGGTCCCCGCGCGTATCCCTGGGTGTTTTGGTGCTGCTCCTGGCGGCTTCGGCGTCGGCGCAGACGCTGGATCTGAATCCGATTGAACTGACGTTCCAGGCGGAGGTAGGGGCTCCGAGTCCCGAGTCGCAGAGCTTTCAGGTGACGTCGAACCCGGCGGGCGAGTCGTTTGCGGCGCAGGTGAAGGCGGGGCTGATTTCGGCGCCGTTTCTCTCGATTTTTCCGACGAACGGAAGCACGCCGGGCGAGATTACGGTGTCGGTCGATTCGCAGTTCTTTCGGCAGGCGGGGCGGCGGACGGCGAGTATTGAGGTGCGGCTGCCGCAATCAGGCGTAGCCGCGGAGGTGAAGGTCACGATTGAGGTAGCGGCGGCGGGAACGTCGCCGCGGATCAAGACGACTCCTGAGCAACTGACCTTCTCGATTCCGGCGCCGGGAGCGGCTTCGCCCGGCCAACCGCTGGTGGTGAGCAACTCCGGCGAAGGGATTTTGAATTACGCGATGGGCGTGAGCTATCCGGCGGGCGGACCGCAGGGTTGGTTGGCGATCGATCCGGCAACGGGTGAAGTCAGCTTTGACGCGAACGAGCATCAGGCCTCTCTCAACGACACGAATGCGATTGCCGAGGGCGAGTACACGGCGCAGATCCTGATTACCGGCGAGGGCGCCAGCAATTCTCCGAAGGGGGTGCCGGTGACGTTGCTGGTGGGCGCGTCGCCGACGATTTCCGTGACGCCGCAGTCGCTCTCATTCCAAGCGTCGGAGGGCGGGGCCTTTCCCGCCATCCAGACGGTGACGGTACGCAACGAGGGCGGCGGGACGTTGGTCTACCAGATCAACGGAGACCAGGATTGGCTGTTTGTTCGACCGTTGAACGGAGATGCGACGGGCGGGCCCGTGTTGCACGAAATCGTGCCGGACATTCGGGGGCTACCGCAGGGGACTTACACGGGGAATCTAGTTGTCACGTCGGAGGACTTGGGCGCGCCGTTCCAAATTCCGGTGACGCTGGCGATCGGTCCGCCCAGTCGGATCTTTCCCTTGCCTTCGGCGCTGGACTTTATCGGCAATTCAGGGATCCCGGTGAGGGAGCAGCGGTTGGTCTCGATCGTCAACACGCCCCTGAGTCCCGGTGGATGGTCGGTGACGGTGGAACCCTCGGAGGCGAACGCCTGGCTGAAGGCGACGCCGGAGGCCGGCGAGACGCCGGGGCACATGTTGGTCTCAGTGGACACGGCGGGGCTCGGGGCTGCGACGCTCGATGCGGAGCTGGTGCTTCGCGGCCGACAGGCAGCGGGGTTGACGGAAGAGGGGAAACCGCAAGGAGTAGACGAGACTCGGATCCCAGTGCGCTTGACCGTATTGGCGAATGCACCTGTGCTGGCGGCGTCACCGAGGGCGTTGCGCTTCCAGGGGTTGGCGGGACAGAACGAGATTCTGGAGCAGTCCTTGGCCGTCAATAACAACGGCGGACCGGCCTTGAACTGGAGCGCGACGGTGGAGACGGATTCGGGCGGCGAGTGGCTCTCGCTGGCGCCGTCGAATGGACTGGCGCCTACGCCTGCGGAAGTCTCGGTGAGCACGGCCGGTCTGAGCGCGGGCGTTTATCACGGGCGAGTCCGATTGGTTTCAGGCGACCAGAACGAAGCGGTTCCGGTGACGCTGGTGATTTCGGAACGCGAGACGTTGCTGGACACGGACCGGACGTCGGTCTATTGGGAGACGACGGAAGGCGGACCGGCGCCGGGGCCCGAGACGGTGCGGGTGCTCAACCGGGGGGTGGGCGAACAGGCTTGGACGGCTGCGGTGAGCGAGTTTACCGGCGCGACGGGTTGGTTGACGGTGAGTCCGAACTCGGGAACGGCGCGCGTGGTCGGGGTTGACGGTGAATCGAACTTCGTCTTGACCGCAGACGCCGCGGGACTGGAGCCGGGGCTCTACGGCGCGGTGGTGGAAGTGGAAGGAGCCGCGGACCGAGCGCCCCGGCTGGTGACGGTGATGTTGCGGGTGGCGCCGGCGGGCGAGCCGATTATGCGGCGCGTTTCGCCGAGCGGGCTGGTGTTCGTTTCCAGTGCGGCCGAACCGGCCGAGGCGCAAGGGCTGGAGATCGCACGGCAGTTGGCCGGCGAAGTGGACTTCCAAACCGGCGTCGCTGCGGTGGAAGGCGGCAATTGGCTGGAGGTGACTCCCCAGGCCGGCATGACGAATGCAGAGGGCACGGCGACGCTGCAAGCAGCAGCCGATATTGCGGGACTTCCGGCGGGGATTTATCGCAGCTTGGCGTCGATCACCTTCGGCGACGGACTGGTGGAATCGGTGTGGGCGACGTTGGTTGTCCCTCCTGCTCCCTCGGGCACGACGTGCGTGCCTTCGGCAATTGTGGCGGCTCCGATGTCGCCGCACATGGGCTTCCGCGCGGTGGGCGGACGGGCGCTGGACTTGCGCGTGAGACTGCTCGACAACTGCGGGCGATCGATTGACAGCGGGTCGGTGACGGCGAGATTTTCCAACGGAGATGCCGCGGTCGTGCTGAAAGCGATCGGGGGCGGACTGTACGCGGCGACGGCTTCACCAGGCAATGCTTCTTCTCAGACGAACGTCCGGTTTGGAGCGAGTTGGGGCGCGTTCACCGACAGCGTGACGGTGATCGGGTCGGCGGCTGGTTCGCAGCATCCGCGGATTTCGCGCCACGGGATTGTGAACGCAGCGAGCTTCGCTCTGGGAAAGGCGGTTGCGCCCGGCGAGATTGTGAGTGCGTTCGGGCGGTTTGAACCGGGACCGAACCAGGAAGCGGCGGGGATCCCGCTGCCGACGGAGTTAGGGACGTCGAGTTTGATCGTCGGCGGGGACGCGAGTCCGCTGTATTTCTCAAGTCAGGGGCAGATCAACGCGCAGGCGCCGTTTGAATTGCAGGAGGCGACCACGACGCAGGCTGCGGCCAAGGTGGGGCGGAACCTGACGGTGCCGGAAGAGCTCGCCGTCGGGGCGGCGAGTCCGGGGCTGTTCTTTCTCTCGGCGGCGGCGGGGTTGAACCGGGCGATCGTGCAGAACCAGGACGGGAGTCTGAATTCGCCTTCGAACCCGGCGCAACCGGGTGAGGCGGTGGTCGCCTACTTGACCGGAATCGGGCGGACGAATCCGCCGAGCGAGAGCGGAGAGGCTTCACCGGCCGCTGAGCCGTTGGCGCGGGCGGATTTGCCGTTCTCGATTCATGTGGGAACGGAGCAGGCGCAGGCGATCTTCCTCGGCATGACGCCGAATTTTGTGGGGCTGGCCCAGGCGAATTTCTTTATCCCGGAGAATGCGCAGACGGGCGACTCGGTGGAGTTGGTGATCAGCGTGGACGGCCAGCGGAGCGTGCCGTTGGCGATCGCGATTGCACCGGGGGAAGGGAATTGACGCCGCGACTCGCGCGTATCGACGTCTATCCGGTGAAGTCGCTGGACGGGGTCGCCGTCAGCGAGGCCAGAGTCCAAGGCGGCGGCGGGTTGGCGCGGGATCGAGAGTTTCGCCTGGTGGACGCCGAGGGGCTCTCGGCCAACGGGAAGCGGTTTGGCGAGAAGATCATCGGGGTGCGGTCGGCGTTCGACTTCGCCTATGGGCGATTGACGTTGTGGGACGACGCAGGGCGCGCAGAGGGGCGCCTGCCGGGCGAGGAAGATGCGCTGGCGGCGTGGATGTCGGAGCGCCTCGGCGCGGAGGTGCATTGGGAACGAGATGCGGCGAAGGGGTTTCCTGATGACGAAGAAGCTTCGGGTCCTACGGTGATTTCAACGGCGACGCTGCGAACGGTGGGGGAGTGGTTTGGGCTGAGCGAGGAGGAATCGCGGCGGCGGTTTCGGACGAACTTGGAGATCGGCGGGGTGGAGGCGTTTTGGGAAGACAGGCTCTATGGGGCTGACGGGGAGATGTGGCGCTTTCGGATTGGGGATGTGGAGTTGGAGGCGGTGAATCCGTGTGCGCGGTGTGTGGTGCCTAGCCGGGATTCGCGGACGGGTGAGATTTTCGAGAAGAAGTTCGCGAAGGTCTTGGGGGAGAAGCGGCAGTCGACATTGCCGGAGTGGGCGGAGTCTTCGCGGTTCGACCATTTCGTGCGGTTGGCGGTGAATACGCGGGTCCCCGTGGGGGAGAACGGGAAGGTGCTGGAAGTCGGGGACGAAGTTCGGGTTGGGTGATTCCATGGGGGCCTGCGGCGGGCCTGCCGCAGGATGGATGCAAAGCGTAGCCAATTAGATGAAACGTGGTTGTGGGCCGTTGCGTCCAAGGGCGGCAATGCGTATTTTCATGGTGCTGGTGCTGTTCTGTGCCGCTGAGCTTGCCGTCGGGCAAGTGGGCATCGGGGTCGGGGACAATCCTTGGCAGCAGGGGACGACACGGTCGGCGTCGGGCCAAGTCGAAGTCGTCGGCGTCGTTCTGCTCGAACAAGGCGTTCGGCCGCCGGAGCCGACGCCTGTTTCTATGACCTGTATGGGGCGGTCTGGGACTGTCGCGTTGACGGATCGGGCAGGCGTGTACCGGTTCCGGTTCCAGCCCAGCCTGAATCGAGACGGAATCTGCACGTTGTCCGCGCACCTGAAGGGTTTTGAGTCCACCCGAGTCAGCATGCCGTCGCTCTCCGGCGTGGAGGGGACGGTCCAGGTCGGGCGTATTGTGCTTTCTGACGGAGGGCCGGGCGTGGTGAGCGTGACCTCGGCCGATGCGCCGAAGTCGGCGAGGAAACGGCTCGAGAAAGGACGCAAGCTGGCGACTAAGAAGGAGCCCGAATTGGAAGGAGCCTTGGCGGAGTTGCAAGCCGCGGTGGAGGAGTATCCGCGCTACGCGGAGGCTTGGTTGGAGTTGGGTGGGGTGTTGGGTCAGATGGAGCGGCGAGTGGAGGCGTTGGACGCCTATGGGAACGGGATTGATGCGGACCCGCGGTTCGTCACGATCTATCGCCCGGCGATCCTCTACGCGCGGAGGGCGGAGGCTCTCGACTTGGCGCATGTGTGGTGCGAGGAAGGCGTGCGGCTGGACTCGAGTCTGCGGGACGCCTGTGAGGCCTTGGAATAGCTGGGCTCCTACCTCGTGTCCGCTAGGAGCGCCCTCGCTCGACTGTGTATTCGAGCGCGACGTTCTGGGCTAGCCCGGCGAGAGTTCCACGATGTCTCTGCCCGTCGCGCGTTGTCGCATGGATTGTATAATCACTCGTTCGGCGAATGAATCCCTCGATCAGTCCGTGCGTGAAGCCGTTAATCAACATGAAGCGCACAACTGTCTCCATCCTCTGGTTCTTGATGACTTGTGCATTGGTCGCTCAGGCGGTTGCCGGAGCCCATCTGCCGGAAGACAAATACTTCGATTCAGACGGCATACTTATCCGCTACATCGATATAGGCGAGGGGACTCCGATAGTTCTATTACATGGAGCTTGGGGAAGTCTTGAGCGGTGGAACAAGGGCGACACGCTGCAAATCCTCGCCAAAGAATACCGCGTCATTGCGATGGACCTACGAGGTCACGGGAAAAGCGGCAAGCCTCACGGCAAAGCGTACTACGGCGCTGAAATGGGGCGGGACGCGTTGCGACTCCTGGATCACCTTGGCATTTCCAAAGCGCATTTCGCGGGGTACTCACGGGGGGCTAGAATCGTCGGGTATCTAATGGCTCATTCTCCGGATCGATTGTTCACCGCAATCCTAGGAGCTCGAGAACCCATGCTCGAGTGGGATGTGACAAATGTGCCGAGTATGGAAAAGCTGATGGCGAGATATAAGAATCGACCGTCATCCCAAGATCCTAATGCTCCTGCGCAAGACTTAGTCGCCATGGCTTCCGCTCAACTGGGTAGGGAATCATGGCTTGTCACGCTAGATCAGTTAAGGTCGATTGACTTCCCCGTGCTCGGGATAGTTGGAAGCAAGGATTCCCCCGAGAATGTCGCACGGTTGAAGGGGGTGATTCCCTTGATGGAAGTCGTAGTGATTGACGGGGCTACTCACGGTGGAGAGACGGGGGCTATGCGGCGCTCAGAATTCTCGCAGGCTGTGATGAAATTTTTGGCGAAGCATTCGCCTGGCAACTAGCCGCAAGCGTTGCGCTCGATTCGTCAGGCGAGCTGTACTGCGGGGCAGTCGAACCAGGCGGATGAGCCAACCCTGTTGCGCTGCGTTCCGCCGGGCGGTTCTCTTCAGCACGCCGTTGCCGTTGAAGAAGTCAGAGCAAGCGTGATGGAGAGTAGGTCCGGATCGCCCCGCGCGGGCGTTTGTTCCCAGACCGACGAACGAGCGGAACAGCAGATTGTATTCGAGCTGTTCGACCAGCATTCGTTCGCTGCCGGCCGAGTACTGCGCCCGCAACAGAGTCGACCTCAACAAATTGCTCGGGAATAGGCGACGTCTACCTCTTGCCTGCTAGGAGCGTCCGGGATGGGCGGACGCATTCGAGGGCCATTCCCTTGGTGAGCCTGTCTAGTTTTGCGGCATGGGCGAGCAGCAGGTCGCGGCGAGCGATAATCGCGCGGACTTCGCTGCCGCGCAGCAAGTCGCCGACGGCGTCCTTGACCTTCCCCTCCGTGAGCGACTCAAGGCCTTTCAACAGAGCGGGGCAGACGTGGGTGAGGTACTCCGGCTGGCGCAGGGCGCGCCGGGGACTGAAGGACCGGCTGAAGTCGACCGGCCTGAGTCGCCAGTCGCGGGTGACGAGCAGGTTTCCCTTGTTGGGGTCGCGGTTGTAAACGAGTTCCTGGAGGACGAGGATCGCCTGGAATTGATGATTCCAATCGTGGGGGTCGGGCGGGCGCAGGTCCTGCTTGTGAAACTCGGCGGTCGTCATCGTCGCGTCGTCGACCCACCAGGTAAAGGCGGCACGCGCTCCAAGGGCGTTGCGGACGACGGAGACGGGGACGACGTTGAGGCCGATGAGGCGATCGATGCGGTAGGCGGCGACGTTATGTAGATAGCTGTCGAGGAGCTTGCCGTCGTCGTCCGGGGCCGCATGTGCGGGCGTGAAGCGGTGGATACGTTGGATGTGGGCCTCGTGGGAGACGGAGCCGTCGGTGAGCATTGCGCGCAGGGAGCCGGTGACTCCAGTTTCGATGGTACGGAGATCTCCGGGCTTGGCGGAGCGCAGGAACTCCTCCTTGCCGGCGTCGGTATCGAGAGATGCCGCAGCGGCGAGGAAAGGGCATAGGAAGGTAAGAACGAGGTGAACGCGATAGCAAAGAAACATGTCGTTGGTCCTTGCTCACGGATGCGCGGGAAGCAGGCGGAACACGACATCCGTTTCTGAGATCTTGCCCGTCAAGTCGCCCGAGAACGGCGCGGCTGGAGAGCCCGTGAACCCGAGCAATCGTGGTCGGCGGCCCGTGTCCGAGCTGCCGTTGTTGAAAGGGCGCGCAGTCGTTGTCCAGGGACTAGCGTTGGGCTGCCGAGCGGTCCCCGATCGCGACAAGTTCCTTGAGGCTGCGGTGGTAGAGACGGCCTCCGGCGTAGCTGATGGTGTTGAGGCTCCAGGCTTGGCCGGAGGGGCCGAGGTCGTTGACGGCCAACAGGGCGGAATCGTCCAATACCTCCGCGTCGGCTTCGATGACATAGGTCACGCCGAGCATGGTGGTGAAGTAGACGCGATTGTTGACGGCGGTGGGCGTTCCCCAGAAGGCGGGGATCTGCCAACCGTCCCGGCGGGAGCGGTCTTCAGCCGCGACGTCTATGCCTTGTGAGTTCTCGGTGCTGGTGCGGACTTCGACGCCCCAGACGCGCTGGTCGGGCTGACCCGGTTCACGAATCACGGTCACTGGCAGTTCGAGATATTCCGTCTTTCCCGTCTCCAGATGGACGCGGCCGAGCGAGTGCGACGGACCGCCCTTACCCTTGGGCTCATGCTTGTTGCGACGGTGGCCGGTGGAGGCGAGGAAATAGTGATAGCCGGAGGCGACGATGTTGGCATGCCAGGCGGGCTGGACGCGGATGACTTCGTCCTCGGCCTGGGCGACGCGGGGGGAGAGGTCACGGACGTCGCGCAGGTTCACGCCTAGATGCTCGAGGTAGGCTTCCGCCTGGGGATCCCATTGGCGGTAGTCGACGTCGTCGATCATGGACTGTTCGGCGAGGAGCTTGCCGTCGGCGGCGTCGAAGACGAGGTGCGACTCGACGGGATTCATGCGGAACCAGTAGGCGCGCGAGGCATTCCAGTGGAGGATGTAGAGCGACTGCCAGGTGGGCGCTTGGAGGCTGCCGGGCTCGGCGAGCGGTTGTCCGTCCGCGTCGGTGTCGGCGACGTAGCGCCAGATGCTCTTGCCTTCGCGGCCGGGGGAGAGACTGACGAGGCTGAGTCCGACGGGGCGCTCAGGGACGTCGTGCCAGCCGCCACGGGCAGTGAGCACGGCGGGCTCGCCGTCGGCGGTTTGGGACAGCAGAGACGTGGTGTAGGTGGTCGTCCCGTCTTCGGCGACCCAGCGCGTTTCACCTGTGGCGAGGTCGACGGCGTGGAGGTAGTTCCAGCCTTCCTTGCCGGTCGGGTCGGCGAGGGGCTCGACGTTGAGCACGACGTCGCCTGAGAGGATGGGCTCGTGCTGCTTGTTGAAGGGGAACGGCTTACCCCAGGGCGTCCAGGTTCGGCGCCAGAGTTCGGCGCCTTGGAAATCGAAGGCGGCCATTTCCCCGCCGGCGTTGGTGAAGACGACGGTCTCACCGTCGGTGACGGGAGTGGGCGTGGTGGCGTCGCTGTAGGCGTAGGCGATGGGGCTTTCGACGGAACCGGAGAGGGGGCGGCTCCAGAGAATCTCGCCGGTTTGAGTGTCGATGCAGTGGCCGAGGATATCGGCGCTGAACTTGGAGTCTAGGCCCGCCTCCGGTACGAAAGTGCTGAGGAAGATGCGATCGCCCCAGACGGCGATACCGCTCTGCCCGGCGTTGGGGAGCGGGGTCTTCCACAGAATGTTGCGGTCGAGGGCGACGCTCCAATCGTCGGGAGGGGCCGGGCCCGAGGCCTTGTAGTTGTGGTTGGGGCCGGCGGCTTGCGGCCAATAGCCCGCGACGGATTCAGAGGGTTGGGGCGGGGCGGTGCAGGCGGCGGCGAGGACGACGGCTGCGGCCAGGAAGGGTGGGCGGTTCATCGAGTTCCGAGGGTAGCGTCGGGACGGAGAGGGCGCAAGCGCGGCGGCGCGCCGGTTGCGACGGTCAATTCCAAGACGGGATGTCGTCGGCGAGGGATACGGTTGTATCCTGGCTGAGTGGCGGACGCATTCTCAATCGCGGCGCGGCGGTATGCCGATGAAGGCGTGGACGTGGAACGGGCAATGGAGCGTTTGGCGGCGCTGTCGGTTTCATTGCACTGCTGGCAGGGGGACGACGTACGCGGATTTGAGGGGCTGTCGGACGACATCGGCGGCGGACTGGCGGTCACCGGCAGCTATCCGGGAAGGGCGCGCAATGCGGATGAGTTGCGTGCGGACCTGGAACAGGCGCTGGCGCTGATACCCGGGAGCCAGCGCGTGAATCTGCACGCGAGTTACGCCGAAACAGGCGGCGCCAAGGTTGACCGGGCGGAACTGACGCCCGAGCATTTTGCGCGCTGGACCGACTGGGCCCGTGAGCAGGGGCTTGGGGTCGACTTCAATCCGACGTTTTTTGCGCATCCGAAAGCCGACGACGGCTGGACGCTGGCGAGCGCCGACGCGGAGACGCGGGCCTACTGGGTCGATCACGGAATTGCTTGCAGGCGAATCGGTGCGGCGTTTGGACGCGCGCTGGGCTCGCCGTGCGTCACCAACGTGTGGATCCCCGACGGGTGGAAGGATACGCCCGCGGACCGTAAGGGGCCTCGGCAGCGGCTGACGGATTCGCTCGACCGCATCTTCGCCGAGACGCTTTCGCCCGATGAGAATTTGGATGCGGTGGAGTGCAAACTGTTCGGGCTGGGATCGGAGAGCTACGTTGTGGGCTCGCACGAGTTCTACCTCGGGTACGCGATTACGCGCGGTACGGTTCTGTGTTTGGACGCCGGTCATTTCCACCCGACGGAGACGATTGCCGACAAGATTTCAGCGACGGCGGCGTTTGTGAATCGATTGCTGCTGCATGTGAGCCGGGGCGTGCGTTGGGACTCCGATCATGTGGTGACGCTGACCGACGAGACGGAAGCGATTGCGTTGGAGTTGGTGCGCGGCGACTTTTTGGGTCGCGTGCATATGGGGTTGGACTTTTTTGACGCCTCGATCAACCGGATTGCGGCTTGGGTGATTGGGACGCGTGCATTCCTTCAGGCCTTGTTGCTGGCGCTGCTGGAGCCCACAAGACGGTTGGAGGAAGCTGAAGCGGCGGGCGATTTGACCACGCGGCTGGCGCTGCTGGAGGCGCAGAAGGCAATGCCGTTCGGCGCGGTTTGGGACGAGTATTGCGAGCGAGCGGATACGCCTCCGGGATCGCGCTGGTTGGAGATGGTGAAGGACTACGAGCGGGAGACGTTGGCAGCCCGCTTATGAGATTCGGCGCAAGAAAACGGATCGGCGTCGTCATGCTGGCGGCGACGCTGCTCGGATTGTTCGGCTGCGGGCGCACGCAAGGGCCACAGTCGTCGAGGGATCGACCGCCTCCGGTGTCGGTTGTTGAAGAAGACGGCGTCTGGTGGTTCAACTCCTCAGCGGAGGAGCACCTCTTTGTCGTAGGGGCGGAGTTGTCGGAAGGGCCTGAAGCTTCCGACGTCGCCGAACTGTGGACTGAGCAGACCCTCAGTGAAGTCTTGGGCGGCGGCTTTAACACGATTTCTCCCACGGTCCAGATCCCGAAGGAGACTTTCGTCGATGACCTTCGGGTCGTTTCATGGCCGAACTCGGGAAGTTTCGATCCACCGTTTGCGGAGGACCTCGTCAATCCGGACGACTTCTACCCGGACTTGTTCGATGAGGTGTTCTACGGCGAAGCGCGTTGGCAGGCGCGAGTTACGTCTGCTTTCGGCAGGGGAGCGGCCAACCTGATCGGACGGTCGCTCGGGGATTCGCCGAGTTGGGCCGAGCCGACCGACGGGAAAGCTCATCCGTGGGTCGAAGCGCTTCTTTGTCGAGATGAGGAGTCGGTTGCGAAGCGTCGTTGGGTGGGCTTGTTGCGTAGTCGTTACGATTCCGCCCAGGCAGCGGGCTCGGTCTATGGTGTTGTAGACCGCACTTGGGAAGAGTTTGCCGTGCGGACGGAGTGGCCGGAGGCGGCTGATGAAGCGGCGGCGAGAACCGATGGGCATCTTTTTCTCGAGTTGATTGCTACGCGCTGGTACGAGTTGCGAATCGGTTCACTGAAAGACTATGACAACGGGCGCGTGTTGGCGTTGAGCGACAGGATCAACGGCCCGGATGCGCCTGCTTGGCTCTACCCGGTCTTGGGGCAGTGGGTGGACGTGATCTATGTGGTTTGGCCGGCCGGGACGCCGGGCAGAGACGCGAAGCTGCTGGAGATCCACGAGGGGACAGGAAAGCCGATCTTGGTAGGCGCTTCGGCGGCTAGCGGTGCGGAGTACGCCGAGGACGTGCGGAGACTGGCGGAGCTGCCGTTTGTCGTCGGTCGGATAGAGGAAGGCCCCGCCCCGTCGGAGGTTGAGTTGGTGGAAGCGGCGAACAACCAGGCTCAGGAGAGGCATTCTTCGTCCGGGCTGAGTTTGCCGTAGAATCAGGGACGGTGGCCGACGTACCGGACAAGAAGGCAAGGACGCAGTACCGGGTGAACCGGTTCCTGTTGGGCGTCGCGAATCTGCTGACGCTGTCGCGGTTGCTGGCGACGCCGGTGCTCGTCTACCTCCTGCTCAAGACCGTCGAGGAGCCGCACTACAACTGGCTCGCCTTGCTGACCATCGCCCTGTTGCAAGCATCAGACGTGTTGGACGGGATTGTGGCCCGGCAGGCGCGAGGAAAGGCCCCGCAAGGCGTCAATCCAGCGGGCGAGATCTTGGATCCGGTAGCGGACAAGCTGTACATCAATAGTGCGGTCGTGACGTTGGCGGTGATTGGCCGGCTGGACTGGCGCGTTGCCGCGGTGATTGTGGCGCGCGATGTTCTGATTTTGTTGGGGTGGGCGTTGCGGTACGTATTTTCCGGCATTCGGCTGCTGCCGAATCGCCTTGGGAAGGCGGCGGACTCGCTGCAAGCCGTACTGCTAGTCGTGGTACTGCTGCAGCCCGGAGAGGGCGTGGTGACGGCCTTTTCGTGGGGCGCAGCGGCTCTGACGGTCGCCTCTGGAGTCTGGTATGCGCGCACGGCGTTGTTCGAGCCCCGCGGCGTTGCAAGTTGAGTGAACCCTTTTCGGCGCTTTGCCGCGTCTAAGGGCTTGAGATGCGATTTCGGGTACTGAGTCTGGCGTTGACCGCGGTGCTGTGTTGCTCCGGCGAGACGGCTGAGGACTACCGCGCCGAAGCTCACGATCACTACTTCAATTTGGAATATGACGAAGCGCTCGCCAACTACTACAGGGCGCTGAAGGCCGACGGCGAGAATGCCGCCGACTGGAACCACATCGCCACCACCATTCTGTTCAGCGAGCTCCATCGTTTGGGCAAGCTGGAAACGAGTGCGTTCCGAGGGAACAACTCGTTCTTGGACGAAGAGAGGCCCGAGCCGGATCCGGAGGCGAACGAGCGATTCCTCGGGGCGTTGCATGAGGGACGGCGCTTGGCCGAGGCGGCGTTGGCCAAAGACCCGGATGATCCCAAGGCGTTGTTCTCGCTTTCGTCCGGGTATGCGCTGGAGGCTAACTACCTGTTCATGCTGGAGAAGTCGTACTTTTCCGCTCTGAGAACGGGAACGAAAGCGCGCAAGACCTCGGAGCGGATCTTGGAGGTTGAGCCGGAGTTCGTTGACGCCTATTTGGCTCCCGGAGTCCAGGAGTATGTGGTGGGCTCGCTGCCGTGGGCGGTCAAGATGTTCGCGGCTTTGGGAGGAGTTCGCGGCAACAAGGAGAAGGGGCAACAGTGGGTCCAGCGGGTCGCGGACGAAGGCGACGTGTTGCAGACGGAGGCTCAAATGCTCCTCACGATCCTGCATCGACGCGAGGGCCGCCCGCTTGAGGCCGCCAAGGGACTGGACGAATTGATTGAACGGTTCCCGCGGAACTACGTGTTGCGATTGGAATCGGCTTCGATGTACGCCGACGCACAAGAAAAGACGCGAGCGCTGCAGATCTTCAAGCGCGTGCGGGAGATGGTGCGGCGCGACGAGCACGGCTATGGGCGCATGCCTGAGCGACTGAGCAAAGCGCTGGACGAGAAGATCAAGGAATTGACGGACGAAGGCTCCAACTCGGCTGACTAGAAAAAGTTCGGGAGATGGGTCGAAAGGCGCTGCGTGCTCCGTCGTCTAGATATGCTCTACCTGTTTCTGCTGTACGGCGACGGTGAGATGAGCCCCGGGGCGCCGTTGTGCGGGACGGAATCGTCGACCACTGTGCGTCTGCGCGGCGGCCGTATGCTGACCAGCGACGGGCCCTTCCGGGCCGAGAGCGCGGCGCTGGGCGGGTACTACGTGGCGGACTGCGCGGACCTGGACGAAGCGCTGGAGCGAGCCGCCCAATTGCCGGCGGCCGCGAGTGGAGCGGTCGAAATTCGGCCGGTGCGAGTCGCCGACCAGTTTGGGGGAGAATAGGCGGACGTGAGATACGCACTCTTTATCCATTGGAACGAGGCGGGAGCCGCGGACGCGCCGGAAGGGCACGTGCTGGACGTGCTCAAGGCTTGCGACGACCATAACCAGCAGATACGCGAGTCGGGCGAGTGGATCAAGGGCGCGCCCCTGCAGCCCACCCGTGAAGCGGTCTCGGTGCGAGTGCGGGAGGGGGCGACGCTGCTCAGCGACGGGCCGTTCGCCGAGACGAAAGAGCAGCTTGGAGGCTTCACGATCCTGGACTGCGAGAGCCGCGAGCGAGCCGAGGCGTTGGCGGCGGAGGTTCTGGAGGCTCAACAGAACTACGACGGGCGGATTGAGCTGTACGAGATCGGATAGGGGGACGACGTCGTGCAATACATGCTGCTGATCTACACGCCGGAAGACGACCACGGTCAGACGACTGAAGCGGAGGCCGCGGCGCTCGTCGATCGCTATCGCGACGTGATGCGGGACCAGAAGGCGCGCGGAAAGTTTGTAGATGCTTTGCGTTTGAACGACCGCAAGCCTCCTACCACGGTCCGGATTGAGAGGGGCGGCGGGACGCAGCTAACCGATGGTCCTTTTGTGGAGACGAAGGAAATTCTAGCCGGATTCATCATGCTGGAGTGCGCAACCCGCGAGGAAGCGGTTGCGGAGGCCGCGAAGATTCCCGGGGCCGAGGTCGGCACGGTGGAGGTGCGCGGGGTGGTCGACCTGCCCGCGTTGCTCGGTCGCGCGTAGGCCGGAGATGTCGTTTCGTGACTCCCAGTCGGCGGTCGAGTCGGTCTTTCGCGAGGAGTCGGGAAAGATCCTGGCGACCTTGATCCGCGTGATTGGAGATTTTGACCTAGCCGAGGAGGCGATGCAAGACGCCTTCGCCCAGGCAATGAGCCACTGGCCGGAGACCGGAGTTCCCGAGAATCCGGCGGCGTGGATCGTGACGGCCTCGCGGCGCAAGGCGATCGACCGCATCCGACGGCGGAAAACCAGGACGGAGAAGGAGCCGGAGTTGGAGCGGTATCTGGGCGCCCGCAATCCGCCGAAGTGGAGCGACGACGATTTTGAGCCCGAGGACGACGATCCGCTGCGATTGATCTTCACGTGCTGCCATCCCGCTCTAAAACCCGAGGCGCAGGTGGCGTTGACTTTGCGGACGCTGGGCGGCCTCTCCACTCCTGAGATCGCGCGTGCGTTCTTGATGCCGGAGCCTACGCTGGCGCAGCGGATTGTGCGCGCGAAGAAGAAGATTCGGGACGCGAAGATTCCCTACCGAGTGCCGCCCCAGGAGAAACTCCAAGAGCGTCTGCCGATGGTCTTGGCAGTGCTCTATTTGATTTTCAACGAGGGCTACTCGGCGACCTCCGGCGATGCGCTGGTGCGGCGTGAACTGTGCGCGGAGGCGATTCGGTTGGGGCGGCTGCTTTGCAAGCGACTGCCTCAGGAACCGGAGGGTTGGGGACTGCTGGCGCTGATGTTGCTGCAAGACTCGCGCGGCGCCGCTCGCACCGACGAAGAGGGGTTGTTGTTGACGTTGGAAGAGCAGGATCGATCCGTGTGGGACCGTACGGCGATCGAGGAAGGGCTTCGCGTTTTGGATCAAGCGATGCAGTTGCGCAGGGCGGGCGCCTATCAGATACAGGCCGCGATTGCGGCCCTACATGCGGTTTCACCGTCGGCGGAGGATACCGACTGGAAGCAGATCGCGCTGCTCTATGACCGGCTGTTGGAATTACGGCCGTCTCCGGTGGTGGAGCTGAATCGGGCGGTGGCCCTGGCGATGGTGGAAGGGTGGCGCTCGGGGCTGGATCGGATGGACGAGCTGGGGGCCACGGGTCGGCTGGAGGAGTACCACTTGTTCCACGCTGCACGGGCGGATTTGCAGAGACGTCTCGGGGAGTACGAGGAGGCCTTGGAGGCTTACCGCCGGGCGCTGGCGTTGACGTCCAACCAGGCGGAGAAGCGCTTCCTGGAGCGGAGAATGGCGGAGATTTCAGACTAGGGGGCGGCGTCAGGCGGCTAGAATAGCGCGCATGCGGTTTGCCTTGGCGTTGGTCGTCTGCTCGGTGGCTTGGGGGCAGGGAGCGTTTGAATCGAACGCGCGCTTTGCGACCGAGGAAGAGGCTGTCGCCTACGTCTCCGAGATCGATGCGGGGCAAGCGGTGTTGCTCGGTCCCGACGCGGCGGTCGTCGGCGAGTATTCCGAGTTCCAGGTTCGATTTACCGTCGGGCGAGCCGGTATGGCCTCGGGCGGCGGATTGAGGATCGCCACCGCGCATGATTTTGGTTGGGACATGTGGGGCGGCGCGTCGCTCCAGACCAGCGAGCCTCGAGCGCCCAACTTCCTGACCTACCGAACCTCAACCGGCGCGCGGCTGACTTGGACGTCCTATCCGCAGCGTGAGAAGTCGCTGTTTCGCGAGTTCCATCCCTGGCAGACGCTGAACGAGTTTCGACTGGACGGGCCGCCTCTCGAGGAGGGCGACTGGATCCAAATTACGTTCGGAAACCGGGCTTCGGGATCTCCCGGCGTGCGCATCCAGCCGATGGACGAGACCGCGTTCGAGCAGAAGGTGTTTGTGGATTCGTTTGGAGACGGGGCGTACTTGCCTTTGCCGGAGAGTCCCTCGATCCAGGTGCTGGCGGGAGGCGCGAAGGACTTGGTCGTCGTCGCGAAGACGGATTGGACCGTCGATGCGTCCGGCTGGGCCAATGTTTGGTTTGACGACGGACTGGGGAATCCCGCCGCCGACGTTCGCGGCGAGTTGCGGATGACGATTGAGCCTGCGGTGGGGGGCTTCAGCGCTCGTCACACATTGGTCGAGAGCGACCGGGGACGTGTTCGGTTTGAGGGGCTTCGAGTCTCCAGGCCGGGCGTCTATCGCCTGCGTGCGCGTGTCGGAGATATGGAGGGGGTCAGCAATCCGATTGTCGTCCACGGCTCGAAGCCGGGCGAAGTCATTCTCTGGGGAGACTTGCACACCCATACGAAATACTCCGACGGGCGGGGCACGCCGCGGGAAATGTTCGAGTTCGCTCGCGATGTTGCCGCGATCGACTTTGCGGGGATCTCCGACCATGCGTTTACGACGACGGATTGGATGTGGGAGAAGATTCAGACAACAGCATCTGAAATGAACGAGCCCGGGCGCTTCGTCGCCTTCCTGGGATACGAGTGGAGCGGGCGATCCGACGTGGGCGGCGACCATAACGTCTATACGATCGACGACCGCATGCCGCTCATTCGCAGCTACAACGGATACAACTATCGGAACCTGCGGATGTATCACGGACCGAATAAGATGGCCGGACACGTGGAGGACTTGTTCCGCATGCTGGGGGAGAACTACCGCGAGCGCGACGAGAACCTGCTGGTGATTCCGCACTACGGGGGACGACCGGGCAACCCGGAGTGGCACAACCCGAAGCTGCAGCGACAGGTGGAGATCTTCTCCGACCATCGGCGCTCGGAGAATTGGGCGTCGCAGTTTTTGGATAAGGGGTATCGCGTCGGAGTGATGGCTTCGACCGACAACCACTCCGGGAACGCCGGGTACGGGGTGCGCCGGGCGGAGCGCAACGTGGGGCCGGACGAGAAGCTGTTTTCGCGGTTTAGCCCGATTGAACGAGGAACGTCTCTCGTGGCGGTCTACGCTCCAGAGTTGACGCGCGTAAGCGTCTTCCAGGGGTTGTACCACCGCCGGACTTACGCGACGACGGGCGAGCGCATTGTGCTGAGGCTGGCGGTCAACGGGGAGCCGATGGGCGGCGAGACGCGAGCGGAAGGCGCCGTGCGGATTGAGACCTCGGCGGTAGGCACGGCGGGGATCGCGGCTCTGCGCATCGTCAAGAACGGCCGGATCATCCACACCGTCGATCCCGACGGCGACTCCGTTCAGCTGGAATACGTGGACGCGGCCGGCGCCCGCGGCGGGGCGTTCTACTACGTGGACGTGGTGCAGGACGACGGAGAGAAGGCGATCTCAAGCCCGGTCTGGGTGAACTGAGTTCAGTCTCGGGTTAGACTTGGGGCGCCGTGCCGACTCGTCGACTGCTCGCCGTTCTCGTTTGTTGTCTGCTGGGGGTCGTGGTTTGGGCGAATCGCCCTGACCCGACCAAGATTCCGGTGGAGTATCGTCCCGGGGCGTATTTCCCGCCGGGCGCGCCGTTACAAGGTGAGGTGAAGCTACTGTCTCCTCCGGTGGTGGAGATGGGCAAGCGTCACCGAATTCGCGTGGAGTACACGCTGGGCGAACGGACGATCGGCCCGGGCGAATCCGTCGAAATTTGGAAGCACTTCACCAGCGATGTGGAGCAGTTTCAAGTGGACGATCCGGATGCTCCGGCGTACTTCGGGGTGGAGACCACGGCGCCGAACGTGGAGCTGGAATCGGTAGTCTTCCTCAACTCCGTGCAACGCAACGTGCAGCAGGTGTTCCCCTATCGCAAGACGGCTGGAGTGATCGTGCGGGCGGGAGAGTTGCGGGCGGGCGACAAGCTGTACTTTGACCTGGGCGGCGCGGATGGAGTCCGCATGCAGTACTACGCCGAGAACCTGTTCAATTTTAGGATTGCGTTCACGAACCCTGAGGAGAATGCGTATCTCGGTTACGGAGGCGACGTTTACCTCAAGGTCACCGGCGGACCGTTGGCGAAGTTTAAGGTCGGGGCTCCGGCGATTGTGGGACGGCGCGAGCCGTTCGACGTCGAGGTTGTCCCGCTGGACGAGTGGGGCTCGCTGGCGAAGAACTATCAAGACCTAGCGATCGTGTTGGAGAGCGACGGAGTCGGAATCAGCCCGCTAGAGTACGACGCCGACTTGCAGCACTACGTTGCTCGCAACGTTGTGGCCTCGAAGAGCGGGGTGACGCGAATTCGGGCGACGACGTCCGACGGCCGACACACCGGGCTCAGTCATCCGGTTTGGGTCGAGGAGCATCCGACGGAGCGGGTGTTCTTCGGGGACCTCCACCAACATGCCTACCTACACGACGGACGGGGCGTCCCGATTGAACTCTACCTGCATGCGCGCCGCGTGTCGTTGTTGGACTTTGGTTCGGTGACGCCGCATCAGGGACCGCTGGGAATCACCGGGCCGTCTTTCCGGGTGGATGAGTTCCAGGACGCGCGGGACAACTGGCCGCTGCTCGAGGAGGGCGTCAAGGCGACGAAGGGCTGGAAGGGGTTCGTGCCGATCTTGGGCTACGAATACTCGGTGGGGACGCGAGCCGGCGGACATCACAACGTGCTCTACGCCGACGACGAGGCCCCCACCACGATGCAGCTGGAGCCGAAGAGTTGGCGTGCTCCGGTGGGCGAGATGATGAAGATTCTGCGGCGAACGGGAAAGCGTTCGCTGGTGATTCCGCACATCGGAGGCGGGCCGCCGGATTGGGAGCACGAGACCGATCCAGGGTTGGAGCGGCTGTTTGAGATTGCGTCGGTGCACGGGGTGTTTGAGGAGTCCTACCAGAAGCACCTGGAGAGCGGTCAGCGGCTTGGAGCGACGGCCTCGGCGGACAACCACACCGTCGGGTTCGGCAACTCGAATCCCGGGTTGATCTATACGATGACGAACCCGCTGACGGCGGTGTTCGCCCCCGAGCGTTCGCGCGAGTCGATGTGGCAAGGGTTCCTGGATCGGCGGACGTACGGCGTGACAGGGAACGCGCGCGTGCTGATGAAGTTCAGCGTCAACGGGCAAGCGATGGGCGGCGAGTTGCCGAGGCGTCTGACGGCTGAGCCGCGGATTGAGGCGAAAGTCTCGGGCACGGCTGAGATTGTCCGCGTGGACGTGGTCAAGAATTCGACAATCGTCCACTCCATGGCTCCGGCGCGGGATACCTCCTCGGACTTGATGCGCATTGTTTGGGGAGACAACGTCTATCAGCGGCGGGCGAATACTTCGCTCGGGCCGGGAGAGATTCGCGCGGACGAGGGGACCTTGGAGTTGAGGCGCGTGTTGGCGCTCGACAACTCGTTTGAGCACATCGAGCAAAGCGGTGCGAGGATCTCCTTCCAGACCGCGACGACGTCGAACGATCGGGACGGAGCGTTGGTCGATCTCTCGCGGGCGACGGGAGACTGGGTCACGTTGCGCAGGGAGGATCCTTTGCTCGGCACGCACGAGATTCGGATTCCACTGGAGGCGTTACGCCGAGACGGATTCTTCCGAGGAGCAACGGAACCGTTGGAGTTGCGCAACTCCTACATGGAGAAGATGGGCGTGCCGGTGCGGTTTGCGGTAGAGGCGGAGTTGGTGCGTGAGGAGCAGGGTATGGATGTGGAGTTTGACTTCCAGGACGCTCAATCGATGGCTCCCGGCGACTACTACTATCTGCGTGTCGAGCAGTTGGACACGGTGCAGGCTTGGTCGAGTCCGGTCTGGGCGAACTGACGCCGGCTATTGTGATCCGACCACGGATAAAGCGCAACGGCGACGTCGGCGGCGGCGATGCCGAGACTGGCGGCCGCGGCAAAAAGCAGGACGCGAGGCAAGAATCTTGATGCTCCCAAGCCGTCCCTCCCGCCGCAAGATGGGCGCATACGAGCAGACGCCTTGCAAGCGCGACCCAAGAGACGCCGCCGACTCCGGCTGAGCTACGCTAGGGAAGCTATGGCTGATGATCGCGTCCGTATTGAAAAAGACTCCATGGGTGAGGTGCACGTCCCCTTCGATGCACTCTACGCCGCTCAAACGCAGCGAGCCGTGGACAACTTCCCGATCAGCGGGATTCCGTTTCCGCGTACCTTTATTCGCGCGTTGGGCCTGATCAAAGGGGCGGCCGCGTATGTGAATTCCGAGTTGGGGTTGTTGGAGAGCGGGATCTCCGAGGCGATCCAGGCGGCGGCTGAGGAAGTGGCCGAGGGAAAGCACGACGAGCACTTCCCGATCGACGTCTTCCAGACCGGCTCGGGCACCTCGACGAACATGAACGCGAACGAGGTGATCGCCACGTTGGCGTCGGCTCGGCTGGGATCGAAGGTGCATCCGAATGATCACGTGAATATGAGTCAGTCGTCGAACGACGTGATTCCGACGGCGATCCACGTGAGCGCCTACATCGAAGTTGCGGAGACGTTGCTGCCCGGGCTGGAACATCTCCAGCAAGCGATCGAGACGAAGGCCTCCCAGGTGGACGACGTGGTGAAGACCGGGCGTACGCACTTGATGGATGCGATGCCGATTCGGATGAGCCAGGAGTTGGGCGGCTGGGCGTCGCAGGTGGAGCAGGGCGCGGCTCGAATCCGGGGAGTGCTCCCTCGACTGGCGGCATTGGCGCAGGGCGGCACGGCGGTCGGTACCGGCGTCAATGCGCATCCGGAGTTCGGGCGCCGCGTGGCCAAGCGGCTGGAGGAGCGGACCCGGTTGGGATTTACGGCCAGCAGCAACTACTTTGTGAGCCTGTCGAGCCAGGACACGGCGGTGGAGCTGAGCGGACAGATGAAGACGGTGGCCGTCAGCCTGATGAAGATCGCCAACGATCTCCGTTGGATGAACTCGGGGCCGCAAGCGGGGATCGGCGATTTGGCGCTGCCGTCTTTGCAGCCGGGGTCGAGCATCATGCCCGGCAAGGTGAATCCGGTGATTCCGGAGGCGGCCGCCATGGTCTGCGCGCAGGTCGTCGGCAACGACGCCACGGTCACGATTGCCGGGCAGTCGGGCAACTTCCAACTGAACGTGATGCTGCCGGTGGTCGCGCACAATGTACTTGAGAGCGCACGGCTGCTGGGCCGGACGGCGCGAGTATTGGCGGACAAGGCGATCGCCGATTTTACCCCCAATAAGGAACGCGTCGAGGCGCAGAACGATCGCAACCCCATCCTCGTAACGGCGCTGAATCCGGTGATCGGTTATGAGAAGGGGGCGGCTGTGGCCAAGAAGGCCTACGCCGAGGGGCGGCCGCTGAAGGACGTCGCGTTGGAGATGACGGATCTTTCCGCCGAGGAACTAGATCGCTTGCTGGACGCGCGCAAGATGACCGAGGGCGGCATCGCCAAGTAGGCGAGAAGAAATGCCCGACGCCGCAAGCGTGCATGCGACGTCGGGTCGGAACCGCCGAGGTGTATCGGGGTATGAAACAGGCGGTTCCGAAGAGCGTCCGGTCCCCTACTAAGAGAAGCGGCGTACGGGCCCGATTTCCCTCACGTCGTCCGTTTTTTCTTGAACACCGGAATACGCGAGGAGTTGCTCGGCCTAGATTCCGAGGTGCTTGCGTGCGATGTGGAGCGCCGCTAGGCCCATGCCGTCGCGGAACGCGCCCTGAGCGATGAGGGCGTCGAGGTCGGCGAGCGGAGTCGGTACGACTTCGATGTGCTCGGTGGGCTCGAGCCGCTGTGTTCCAGCCTGGAGATCGGTTGCCAGCACGACGTGGCAGGTTTCGTCGGAGAGTCCGCAGTAGGTGACGAAGTCGCCGATCTTCTCTAGATTACCTGCGGCGTAGCCGGTCTCTTCGATGAGTTCGCGGCGGGCCGCTTCAGCGGGAGGGAGTCCGGCGCCGCCGCCTCCGGGCAACTCCAGAGAGAACTGCTTATTGGGATAGCGGTACTGGCGGATGAGAAGCAGTTCCCTCGCCGGCGTGAGCGCGACGACCATGACCGAGTCCGCTACCGAGAGGTAGGTGTACGTGAAATCACGCCGGTCGGCGACGGCCTCGACGCGATCTTCGACCAGTTTGATCCAGCGATTTTCAAAGACGACGCGCGAGTTGCGGGTCAGGAACGGAACGTCGGCCATGTCGCTATCAGCGTAGCTCGTGCGTCGGCCGTCGAGGTGGTTATACTAGAGGCTCCCGCGGCCCGAGTAGACGACGGAAGAGAGGACAGAATGTGGGGACGTAAAGAAGAAGGTTCCGGCCCAGGGACAAACGCAGATCCGGCTCCGGCCAAGGCTCCGACGCAGGCGCCTGCCGCGAAGCCGCGGCCGACGGCCTCGTCCGCTTCATCGCCGGCAGTGCCGACGCGGACTGCGGAGCGTAGGGGCGGACAGGCCCAAATCGGAAAGTCGCTCAAGGTGAAGGGCACGGTCACGGGCCACGAAGACCTGTACGTAGACGGCGAGATTGAAGGCACGATCGAGCTGGAACAGAACAGCTTGACGGTCGGCCCGAACGGCATCGTCTCCGCCGACGTCGCCGCTCGGGACATTACGGTACTCGGTCGCCTGACCGGCAACGTCCGCGCCGGCGAGCGAGTTGAGATTCGCAAGACCGGGTCGCTTGAAGGCGATTTGACGACCAGCCGAATCGTGATCGAGGACGGCGCCGTGTTCCGCGGCAGCATTGACATCGCGAAGCCCGCGGCGGCCCCCAAGCCGGCGGGTGGTTCACAGAAGGCGGCGCCGGAACAAGCGCCGCCGCCGCCGATTGCGGCCAACAAGGGCGGAAGCCGCTAGCTTCCGCTGAGACTGAAGAATCAAGCAAGGGGCGCGTTTCCCGCGGCGCGCACGGTTCAACTAATCGTGCTGGATTATCTGAAGAAAACTCTCTTGGGCGACCCGGAGCTTCCTGGCCGCCGACCTACGCCCGCACTGCGTCCGGGCGTCCTTCCCGACGGCCCCATGGGAAGGGCCAGCAACGGGCTACGCCACTTTTTCGACAATCTGCCGCAGGGGCGGGTGTTGGAAGTGCTCGATCTCGGCGGCATCAATGAGGCGAACATCGCCTTCCTGAGCGAACTGGGCGGCAAGATTCATGCGGTCGATCTGCTCGAGTGTTTCGATCGGTCTCGACGGGAGAATCCGGAGACGTCGATTGGGCTGGACGGAGCGCGCCGGTTCATCGACGAATACCTGAACTTCCCGCGCAACCAGTTCGACGCGATCTTAGTCTGGGACGCGCTGGAGTTCTTGGACTCGGACGTGTTGCACCTGACGGTCCCTCGATTGGGCGAGATCTTGCGGCCTGGGGGGGCGTTGCTGAGTTTCTTCCACAACGAATCGCGCGGCCAGACGGTGCAGGTCCATCGCTACCGGATTGAGGCGGTCAACTCGCTGAAACTGGAGCCGCGGCAGCTGCGGACGCTGCCGAATACGTTCAACAACCGGAGTCTGGAGCGGTTGTTCGGAGACTTCGATTCAGTGAAGTTCTTCTTGACGCGAGACCACCTGCGCGAAGTGATTGTTTCGCGTTAGCGGACTGAGGTTGGGCGTGCGCGCCGGGGCGCGACGTTAAGTCTTAAGCCAGGCGGCAAGCTTTTCGCGGATCGCTTTGGCGCTGAGTTGCGACTCCATTTCGAATTGGGCGGCGGCGCCCGCCGCTTCATAGGCTTGGGCGGCCCAGTCGTACTCTTCCCAGGCTCGCGAGGCGGGCAGCGGCGCTCCTTGGGAATCGAGCGGATTGACGACTAGATAGCGGCGAGGCGCGGCGGCGGCGTAGAGGTCGCGGACGTCGTATGCGCTGAGTACGCCTGGGACATACCCGGAGAGGGCGTGGGTCGTCATCGGATCTTCCAGCATGGAGCGGTAAGAAACCGGCGCTCCAATGGTGACGACCTCTCGAATGCGAGGGCTGAGCAAGGCGGCGTGGGCCACGGCGAGTCCCGCGCCTCCGACGCCGACGAGCGAGAAGGTTCGACGACGGACCCTGCGCGAGGAAGTCGTCAGCAAGTCCTTCATCCTTTGCCCGAGGAGCGGCTTGCCGATCTCCAGCGCGCGGTAGGCGAAGAACTTCTCCCAATTGAAGTCGGGCGAGCCGCCCATCGGGCGCGTTTCGCCCCATCCTCGAAGGTCGAGTGCGACGACTTCAAAGCCGGTCGACAAGATGGGGTCGATGACCGTTCGCCGGAGACTCGGGTCGTCCTTCCCTCGGTCGCTGACAACGACCACTGTGCCGCGCGCGAAGGGACCGCCCTCCAACGTGCGATCCGGAACGAAGATGCCGTGTTCGGGCCGGAAGGAGCCTACCCGAGTGAGTTCCTTGACGCTGCGCTCGATCTCGTTCTTGAACACCGAGAACTCGGAGCCGTTGCGCGGCACGGTGCGCTGCGGGCGAATCCTCTCAAAGCGCGACTGGTTGAAGTCCTGGATGGTCTTGGACGAAAGGGATGTGACCGTTTGCCCCGTTTGGGTCGCCTGCAACTCTTCCGGAGTGGAGATCGTCGCGTCGCGTTCGACGACGTCCTGGCTCTTGGAGCTGATCCAACGCGAGAACCAGTCGACGGCGGCGACCCGCAGTTCGGGGCCGAGTCCGTGCCCGGCTTCCGGCGTGGACTGGGCAATGAGCGCCTCGGCGTCGCGCAACAGGTAGGCGTGTTGGACTTCGGCGAATGTCTTCTGCGCTGCGTTGAGGGGGACGTAGTCGAGCTTGGGAGATCCGAGCAGCAGCGGCTTGGGAGCGAACGCCGCGAGCAACTCCTGGTGTTCCACTCCGGCGCGCAGCGTGCCGGCGAGAATTTGCTCCGGGTCGGCCATTAACGTCGCTTCCGTCTTGGCGCGGAAACTAGCGGCTGCGCAGCCTACGAACGCCCCGGCGATTCGGTCGTCCATGCAGGCGAGTTGCATCGTCTCCATGCCGCCGCCGGAGTTTCCGCCGACTGCGATGCGCTGAGAGTCGACGTCTTCGCGGGACGAGAGATAGTCGATCGCCCGGAAGGTATCCCAGGCGCGATAGTGCATCAGGTTGAGGCCCAGCAGGTAGCAGGCATTACCCAATCTGCCGTGCTCGCGGGTCCCTCCCCCCACGCGCGAGGCGCCGAGCTCCGACGACCACATCTGAAGCCGCTCGCCTTGTCCAACGGGGTCGTAGATCAACGCGATGAAGCCGTGGCGAGCCAGCAGAATGGCGAAGCGCTGGTAGTTTTCATCGGCCTTGCTCTCGCCGGCGTGGCCGCACGGAATGACGACGGCCGGCAGCGGACCTTCCTCATGGAGCGGCCGGTAGACGTTCGCGGTGACGTGAAAGCCGGGACGGGACTCGAAGATCAGCTTTTCAATCAGGTAGTCGTCGCGCCGGATTGTTCCCGTAATGGCTGGATTGAGCGGCGTACGCTCGGAGGGCAGCCCGCCCCACATCTGAGAGATGCGCGCCCGGACCTCGTCTCCCAGACGCTCCACGTCGTCGCCCGTGGCGAGAGAATCGAAGCGCTGTTGTCGGCGTTCGTCGAGCAGGCTGATGTATTCGCGGAAATAGTCCCACAGCATGCCGCCCGACCCGGAAGCGGTGGAAGCGGCGCGGAGGCGCGCGCCGCCGATCATGGCGGCGGCGAAGGCGCGACGTGTCACAGAAAACGACAAGGATGTGTGGGGAGGCGACTAGTCGGCGCTAAGGCGTTTACCCGACGACCCTATTCTACTGTTGAGCAGCCTTTTGAGGCAAAGGCCGTCTATAGTATTCACGCATGTATCTGATTTTCCGTTTCACCGTGTTGGCCGCGCTCTTGGCTCTCCATCTCCCGGCGCAAACGAGTTACGAGCGATTGCTGACGGGCGGGTACGTTCTCGATCCGGCGTCTGGCTTAGCCGGCTATCGGGACGTAGCCGTTGCCGACGGCAAGATCGCCGCGATCGAGCCGCATATCGACCCGGGGTCGGCGGAGCAGGTGCTGGACGTGACGGGACTGTTGGTCACGCCGGGACTGATCGACCTGCACGCGCACGTATTCTCGACCACCGCCATGGCCGGCGCTTGGGCGGGAGACAATTCGATTCGGCCGGACAGTCACGGGTTTCGCAACGGCGTGACGACGATGGTCGACGCCGGCAGTTCCGGGTGGCGGAACTTTGAGACGCTGCGAAACACCGTGATCGATCGGACCACAACGCGAGTACTGGCCATGATCAACATCGCCGGATTCGGGATGGTGAACGATGCGATTGAGCAGAGCGACTTCGATGCGGCGGAGGTGGTGCGGCTGGCGAAGAAGCATGCGGACGTCGTTGTCGGCGTGAAGTCGGCGCACTATCAGCATCCGGACTGGACGTCGGTCGAAGAAGCGGTCAAAGCGGGCGAGGCGGCGGGGATACCCGTGATGGTCGACTTCGGATTCTTTCTGCCCGAGCGGCCCTTCTACGAGTTGGTACTGAACAAGCTGCGTCCCGGCGACATGCCGACTCATTGCTTTCGAGGACCGGTGCCGTGGGTGGACGAAAACGGGAAGCTCTACCCCTATCTCTACGAGGCGCGGAAGCGCGGTGTGAAGTTCGACGTCGGCCACGGCGGCGGATCCTTTGTCTTTCGGAACGCCGTGCCCGCGATCGAGCAAGGGTTCTATCCCGATTCCATCTCGACTGATCTGCACACGGGTTCCATGAGGGCGGGGATGATGGACATGCCGATGTTGATGTCGAAGTTCTTGGCGATGGGGATGCCCCTGAGCGACGTAATTCGCGCCTCGACGTCCAACCCGGCGGACCAGATTCAACGCCCGGAACTAGGGCGACTACAGGTTGGGGGAGAAGCGGACGTGGCCGTGTTTCGCATCGAGCGCGGAGACTTCCGTTTTCGGGACGCCCCGGGCGGAACGGTGAGCGGGACCGAGCGGTTGCGGTGCGAGTTGACGCTCCGAGCCGGTGCGCTCGTCTGGGATTTGAACTCTCGTTCAGGCTCCGACTACCGGGAATTGCCTGACGACTACGGGGTTCGACCGGGCGTTGATTCGGTGCTGCCGCCTCCCAAGTAGGCTGGCCAGAGGATTCCGTCGGAATCGCTGCCGGAGGGCAAGCTTGCGGCGCGGCGCCTAGTGGTCTCCGGCGCACTTCTTGCAGGTGCGGCAGAAGCGCAGGTTGCTCAGATGCGCGGAGGCGATCATCACGGCGCCGGTGGCGAGAAGCCAAGGTTCCGCGTCGGCGCCGTGCAGTGCTAGTTTAGCCGTTGCCAGCGTGGCGCCGCCGAGCACGAACAACGTCAGACAGCTCTTGCGGCGGTGCGTTGCGCGGTAGCTCGGAACGAGGCTGGCGGCTCCAATCAAGAGGGTGAGCGCCAGCATGACCGTCTCGCTGGTATGTGAAAAGAGCCAACCGGCGGGTACGACGGCCATCGCTCCGATCGCCAGCGGAGCCATCACGCAGTGGACGCCGCAAGCCAGCGAAGCGGCGACGCCGAGCCGGTCCAGCAGCTCCGTTTGTACCGAGACTTTCATCGAGCCAAAAAATAGGACGGTCATGAGAGACCGTCCGCCTCTGATTAGAATAGCGCACGATCGGCGGGATTACCGACATTGCTCTCGACGGCCGGAAGACAAAACGTCTCTCTGAATCTGGCCGTCGACCTGGCCGCGCCCATCTCGATCGCCGCGCGGCCGAGCTCGATGTCGCCCCAACTCTCGGGACGCTCCGCTCGTTGGAGAAAAGCGTGTGCGATGAAGGCCGGAATACGGCGCCCGAGCAGAAAGTACGGAGCGAAGTGGTGCGCTTGGTCGTGAGATGTGCCCTCGGGGCTCGACGGACCGAACCCTTTTCGATACCTCGGAAGGTAGCCGCTGTCGGCCCCTTCGAGCTTGATGGGAGCCGCCACTCCAACGAGTCCGATCGGGACGCCGAGCGGCCAGTTGACCTTGCTTGCGGGGATGAAGATGTTCCAGTCTGCCGGCGTGCGCGAGGGGTGCTCGGCGAAGCGGGCGAGTGCTTCGCAATCGGAAATTTCCGAGGCTGCGACCGCTGCCGCCAAGCCCTCCGCCTCCAGGAGCGCATCCATAGACGGCGTCGCCTCTGGGCTCAGCAGATAGGCGAGCAGAGCGACGATCGCGGCGCATAGAGTCCACTTGAGAATGAGAGGTGTTGTCCGCATTGCCCTATTTATCAATTAGTTACGATCGAACAAAGCTCTCAGAGGTCCGCGTTCGAGGACGATACGGTATCTTAGTAGCTTGGCCCGTTCGGCCGCTCTGAGGACCACCCCACATGCTCATGATCAAAGGCGAAGGCCACGAAGACTTGGATCCGCAGGAGACTCAGGAGTGGCTCGAAGCCCTCGACGATATCGCCGAAGAGTCCGGTCCTGGCCGCATCCAATTCCTGCTCGATCAGCTGACCGGTCGGGCTCGCGATCTCGGCGTGGAGCCGCAAGATCGCATCCAGACTCCATACCTCAACACGATCAATGTCGACGATGAATTGCCCTACCCCGGCGATCGCGAAATGGAGCGGAAGATCAAGTCGATCATCCGCTGGAATGCGATGGCAATGGTTGTACGTGCAAATAAACACGACGATGGAATCGGCGGACACATCTCGACCTTCCAGTCCTTGGCAACGCTCGTAGAGGTCGGCTACAACCACTTTTTCCGGGGCTCGATCGGCGATCAGCCGGGCGACTTTGTCTACTTCCAAGGTCATGCTTCGCCGGGCATGTACTCGCGTGCGTTTGTGGAAGGCCGGTTGACGGAAGAGCACCTGAAGAACTTCCGCCACGAACTGCGCGAGCATCCCGGGCTGTCGTCGTATCCGCACCCGTGGTTGATGCCCGACTTCTGGTCGTTCCCGACCGTTTCCATGGGGCTGGGGCCGATCAACTCGATCTACCACGCGCGTTTCATGCGCTACATGGAGCACCGCGGTTTGCTGCCCGAGACGGATCGCAAGATCTGGGCGTTCGTGGGCGACGGCGAGTCGGACGAGCCGGAGACGCTGGGCGCGATCACGCTGGGCGCTCGCGAGAGCCTCGACAACCTGGTGTGGGTGGTGAACTGCAATTTGCAGCGGCTGGACGGTCCGGTGCGCGGCAACGGCAAGATCATCCAAGAGCTGGAAGGTCTGTTCCGCGGCGCGGGGTGGAACGTGATTAAGGTTCTCTGGGGCGAGGATTGGGACGAACTGATCGCCTCCGACGCCCATGGTCTGCTGCGCAAGCGCATGGAAGAGTGCGTGGACGGAGACTACCAGCGCTTCAAGGGATTGGGCGGCGCCACGATCCGCAAGGAGTTCTTCGGCGAGTACCCCGAGTTGCTGGAAATGGTCGAGGGCATGAGCGACGAGCAGCTGAGGTTGCTGCGGCGCGGCGGACACGACCCCAAGAAGGTCTACAACGCTTACGCTCGTGCGATGAAGTCCAATGGCAGGCCGACGGTCATCTTGGCGAAGACCGTCAAGGGCTACGGGCTCGGCGAAGCTGGCGAAGGCAAGAACATCACCCACCAGCAGAAGAAGCTGAACGAGGCGGAGCTGGAGTACTTCCGCCAACGCTTCGACATTCCGGTTTCGGAGTCGGCCGTCAAGAAGATCTCGTTCTACCGTCCGGCCGAGGATTCGGACGAGATGAAGTATCTGCGGGAACGTCGCGAGGCGTTGGGCGGCTACCTGCCCAAGCGCGAGGTGGCCCCGATCACGCTCAAGGCTCCCGCGGTCGAGGCCTTCAAAGATTCGTTGGGCGGCTCGAAGGGCCGCGAAGTCTCGACGACGATGGCGTTCGTGGCGGTGTTGAAGGCGCTGCTGGCGAACAAGGATTTGAGCCGCTACATTGTGCCGATCATCCCCGATGAGGCGCGCACGTTCGGCATGGAGTCGTTGTTCCGCTCGCACGGAATCTATTCGAGCAAGGGGCAGCTCTATAAGCCGGTCGACTCGGAGATGCTGCTCTACTACAAGGAGGCCAAAGACGGCCAGATCCTGGAAGAGGGCATCACGGAAGCCGGCTCGATGGCTTCGTTCACCGCGGCCGGTACGGCCTACGCGAACTACGGGATCCCGATGGTCCCATTCTTCATCTACTACTCGATGTTCGGATTCCAGCGGGTGGGCGACGCCATCTGGGCGTTCGCGGATTCGCGCGGCAAGGGCTTCCTGTGCGGCGGCACGGCCGGGCGCACCACGTTGAACGGTGAGGGGCTCCAACACCAAGACGGACACTCGATTGTGGCCGCTTCCACGGTCCCGAATTGCCTGGCCTACGATCCGGCGTATGCGTTCGAGATCGCCGTGATTGTTCGCGACGGCATCCGTCGGATGTACGAAGAGGACGAGAGCGTCTTCTACTACCTGACGCTGGAGAACGACAATTACGTCCACCCGGAGATGCCGAAAGGCGTTGAAGAGGGAATCCTCAAGGGCATCTACAAGCTGCGTAAGCAACCGGGCCGCGGCGCAGCCAAAGCGCATCTGTGGGGCTCCGGCGCCATCTTGGGTGAGACGCTCAAGGCGCAGGAGATCCTGGCGGACAAGTTCAAGGTTCAGGCCGACGTGTGGAGCGTCACCAGCTACACGGAATTGCGCCGCGAGGCTCTCTCGGTGGACCGTTGGAACCGGCTGCATCCCGCGCAGAAAGAAAAGGTCCCCTACGTCGCACAGCAGTTTACCGACGACGCTCCGGTAATTGCCGCTTCCGATTATATGAAGACCCTGCCCGACGGGCTGTCTCCTTGGCTGCCGGGTCGGATTACGGCGCTCGGCACCGACGGTTTCGGACGCTCGGAAAGCCGGGAATACTTGCGCAATCACTTTGAAGTATCGGCGGCGGCGATTGCGGCCGCGACGCTCTCAAGGCTGGCGCGGAGCGGCGACTTCGATAAACGCAAGATCAAGAAGGCGTTCGAGGAATTGGGCGTCGACCCGGAATCGCCGGACGCTGCCTATGCTTAGAGATTTAGGACTCGCCGCCGCGCTATTGGGCGCGATTCTGACCGCAGGATGCGGGGAGACCCCCTCGACCGCGACGACTACGGTCGGGGAATCCGGCGACTGGGAGAACATGGGACCTTCGAAGGTCGTCACCCTTCCTGACGGTTACGAGGTCACGGCGGAACTCAAGATCTCTCCGCAAGAGCGCGGGGAGGGCATGATGTACCGCAGCAGCTTGCCCGTCGACAAGGGCATGCTGTTCATCCTGGACCGGATGGAACCGCAGGGGTTCTGGATGTACAACACGTACGTTCCTCTCGACATCATCTGGATGGACGACACGCGACAAGTGGTGGAGATTTCCGCGAATACTCCGCCGTGCGGCGACCGCGACGCGCGCAATTGCCCAAGCTTCGGCGGCTCGGTCCCCGCCATCTACGTACTGGAGCTGGCGGCCGGGCAGGCGGCGCTCCACGGCGTCCAGATGGGTACGCGGTTAGACTTCTAGCAACGCGCCGATGCAACCTAAACAACTCCAGGACCTTCTTGAACAAGTGCGCGACGGCCAGGTCGCCCCGGACGAAGCGGCGCAGCGCATGCAGCACATGCCGTTCGAAGACCTGGGCTTCGCCAAGATCGATCATCACCGAGCGATCCGGCACGGGATGCCGGAGGTGGTTTTGGGGCACGGTAAATCCGTCGACGAAGTGCGCGCGATTGCCGGCAAGCTGCTCGAACGCTCGCCGAACGTGCTTGTCACGCGGGCGGAACCGGCAATGGCGGATGCGGTGAAGGAGTTCGCCGACGACGCCGAGTACTTTCCGCGCTCACGGGCCTTACGGATATGGCGGGATCGCGAAGAGCGCGGCAAGGCAAAGGTCGCGGTGATCTGCGCCGGAACTTCCGACATGCCGGTGGCGGAAGAGGCGCGCGTTACCTGCGAGGTGATGGGCAATCGAGTCGAAGAGATCTACGACGTGGGCGTGGCCGGAATCCATCGGTTGCTGCACAATCTCGACAAGCTGTCGGAGGCGCGTGTGGTGATCTGCTGCGCCGGCATGGAGGGGGCGTTGCCGAGCGCGGTGGGCGGACTGGTGTCGACTCCGGTGATTGCGGTGCCGACCTCGGTGGGATACGGGGCCAGCTTCAACGGGTTGGCGGCTTTGCTCGGGATGCTTAACTCGTGCTCGTCGAACGTCACCTGCGTGAACATCGACAACGGATTTGGGGCGGCGTACGTGGCGACGTTGATCAACCGGATCTAGTCGGCTTAGTGGCCGATCGTTCCCGAATCCATGCCGCCGTGCATTCCGCGTTGACCGAGGTCGTCCCCGACGGCGAGAGGCTGGTCGAGGCCGCCTGAGAGCAGGAGGCCCTCGATTTGGACGGCGGCGGTCCAGGTAGCCGCGAGAGTGCGCACGTAGTCTTCCTGCAAGCGGAAGTAGTTGCGTTGAGCGATCAAGACCTGGGGGTAGGCGGCAGCCATACGGCTGAAGCTTGCTAGGTAGAGATCGTACGCCTCCTTGGCGCGCGGCAGCATGCGGGTCTGGTAGCGCCGCGCCATCGCCGCCGACACCGCGTACTGCTGGTACGCGACCGCGAGCCGCACTTGGAGGGATAGCTTCACGCGTTCGACCTCGGCCTTTGAGCTTTCGAGACTTGCCCTTGCGGCGCGGATCGCGCCTCGGTTGCGATTGAAGATCGGCAACGCCACGCCCACTTCGAACAAGCCCTCTCGACCGACCGGGCGGCCGTCGAGCGCGAAGGCGGGGTTGTGACGGAAGCCGCCTTTCGCCTCGATGTCGGGGATGACCTGTGCCTTCTCACGAGAGACCTCTGCGTCCGCGCGGTCGACGGCGGCCCGCGCCAGCTGGATCTCGGGGCTGTCTTCCATCACACGCGCGAGCGCTGCGCTCTTTTCTAGGTCCGGGAAATCGGCGAGGTCGCCTTCGAGCGGTTGTCTCTCCAAGGTCGGATCGCCTACCGATGATGCGAGTTGCACCCAAGTGCGGTCCCGCTCCATTTCGGCGCGCAGGACGGCCATCTCCGCGGATTGGGCTTCAATATCCGCGGCGAGCACGTCCGGCCGGTCGGCCTGGCCCACGTTGGCGAGACGCTCGGAGATGGCGACGGCCTCGGTAGCAATCTTCGAGAGTTCCGTCTCGACTTCAACCAGACGGTCGGCGGCCAATGCCTGGTAGTAGAGGCTGCGGACGGCGTTCAGCACGCGACGACGTTGGGCCGCCTTGGCGGCTTCCGCCTGCGAGCGCTGGTGCGTGAAGACGGCCTGCGACTTGGAGAGCTTTCCGCCGGTGATGATCCGCTGCTCAAGGAACATGCCGAGTTCGCCGCCGCGCAGTCCGGGCGCGTCGGAGAGCTCCTCGCCCTCCGCTCCAATGACGGGGTTGGGATAGCGGCCGGCCTGTTTGCGCAGTCCCGCGGCCACGTCGACGGCGGCGTCGGCTTGGCGCAGGGTGGGGTTCATGCGTAGAGCCCGCGCTTCGAGCTCGGCCAAGGTGAGCGGCTGTTGGGCGGAGGCGGCTGTCGCAGCTAGGAGGAGGATCGCGATACGCATGGGACTAGGCCTCCTCCGCGCGTTCGCGCTGCAGCTCGGTGATCTTGTTGAACAGAGGCGGTTCGAGGACGCGTACCAGCGTCATCATGCCCATCATCGATGCCGTCCATTCCTTACGTAGGCCGTAGTTCTCCGGCCGGTCAATTAGGTGATCCATCGGCATCCACATGTCTTGCGGGTACCCGGGAACTTGTGAAGCGTCGGCGGAGACCATGCCGGCTTTCTGCATAGCTTCGTGTCCCATCGCCTCGTGTCCCATGGCTGCGTGATCCATCGCTGCGTGATCCATCATCGAGTGGTCGACCTCGTCCGGGCTGACGAAGTGTGACGTTGGGCGCTCATGGTCTGCCGCCATGCCGAGGCCGCGGCCGAGCGCCGGGCCGTTGCCCTCGGCCATCGCACCACCTTGCTTGAGCATGCCCATGCCTTCTTCCATTCCGGCGCCGGTCATGAGGCCTTCGCCTGCGTGCGTCATTCCCGTCGGCGAAACCATCGAGACCATCTGGTTCATCATGTGGTGCGGTAGGTGGCAGTGCAGCATCCAGTCGCCGACGTACTTGGCGACAAACTCGACGGTCCTGACCTGTGCGACGCCCACGAGTTCCGTGTTGCCGGGAGCCCAGGCTGCTTGCGGAATGCGGCCGCCTTCGGTGCCGGTGGTGACCCATTGGTGGCCGTGCATGTGCATCGGGTGATGGTCCATCCCCATGTTGAAGAAGCGGATGCGGACACGCTCTCCCGGCATACAGAGGACGGGCGTGATGTCCGGCCCGGTCTTGCCGTTCATCGTCAGCCAGTTGTACTCCATCGACAACGTGTTGGGGACGTTGTTATTGGGCAGCAAAGCCCACTCCTGCAGCACGTAGGCGTAGTCGCGGTCGACCGGGGGATCGTAGTCTTGCTTGGGGTGAATGATGAACCAGCCGACCATGCCGAGCATCTCCTGCATCGGCATGTGCGAGTGGTAGAAGAAGCTGCCGTGCTGGTGGAGCGTGAACTCGTAGACGAACGTTTCGCCGGGCTTGACCGGATCCATGGAGACGCCGGGGACGCCGTCCATCGCCATGGGGACTTCCAAGCCGTGCCAATGGACGGCGGAGATTTCCGGCAGGTTGTTCGTGAAGATGATGCGGACGCGGTCGCCTTCGGTGACCTCGATCGTGGGGCCGGGCATGGAGCCGTTGAAGCCCCAGACGTCGACCGGTCGGCCGGGCATCAAGTCCTTGTGTACGGGTTCGGCGATCAGGCGAAATTCTTTCACGCCGTCGACGACCTTGAAGGGAAGCTTGGGAACCTCCGGCGTCAGGACAGGGACGGGCGTGCGCTGGGCCGGGAGGCTCTTGGCTCCGGCCATCATGCCGCCGAGGGCGCCGAGTTTCTTGAAGAATTGTCTACGTTTCTGACTCATGGGATCTCCTTGGACGCAGACGTGCGTCCGCTGCCGACTGAATGTGCGAGCAGGGAGGCGAGACCGAACGACGTCGATCTCGCGGAGCGGCTATAGCCGCAGGACGGAGGTTCTGTGCAGGATGTCGGGAGGCCGCGCGGGCGCTTCAACGAACAAGACCGAGGAAGCCTCAGTAGGCGGCTCGATGACCACGACTTCCGTGGGGGCGAAGCTCGCCTCGAGGACGAAGGTCGTACCGACGGGCTCGCAGTCGGCCTCGGCCGAAACTTGAGGATCGTCGTTCTCGCCGGGGCAGCAGGCGTGGCCCGCGTCGAGCGTCGCGGCGAGGGCGAAGCAGTGAGCGCCGCAGCCGAGCGCGAGGATGGCGCTGAGCAGGACGACGGCGATGCGCGGCGACGACATCTAGTCCTCACTCTAGCAGTCGCCGGTTCAGCGAACATCGACCAACTTTCCGCGGAGGGCGACGGTGCTGAGGAAACCGTAGTCGAGTCCGTCGGCGGTGAAGCGTCCCGACGAGGGGAGTGAGGTGAAACCAACGTAGAGCACGGCGGTCGAGGAGATTCCGCTGCCTGAACTCACCGGCAGGTTGGCGAGCGCATCGGCCGAGACGGTCAGGCTGCCCTGGTCCGCGCGGGCGTTGCAGAGCAGCGTGGCGGTGACGGTGTTGCTCGGGTTGGCGGTCGAGGACGAGACCAGCATCACTCGCAGGAGTTGGTTGGACGGGTCGCCGGAGGGCCAGGTGATCGTCATCCCCGCCTCCCGCTCGACCAGCGTGCCGGGACCGGAGAGCGTCCACTGGGGCGGTTCGGCGAGTGCGGCCTGGCCGCTGAAGGCGCCGATGTCGGCGCCGCCGGTTGTCTCTGCTGTGTACGCGCCCGGTTCCAGATAGGCGTCGTTCTGGCGGGTTGTGCCGAAGAGTGCGGAGTGGAATCCGTTGTCGGTGCGCGTAAGGAATCGCGAACCGGTGGGGCCTCGCACGATCAACGCTCCTCCCGCGTCGAGCGGCGAAGCGGGGACGAGGTTGGGCGTGCCGCCCGGAGCGTTGCGCTCGGTGTAGACGGTGCAGGTTCCTTCCGGCGGGAGGGAGACGGCGGGGTTGAAGAACCACCCGCGATTGACCAGCGTCTGGAAGACGGCTGTGCCGGTGTCTCGTGCGTCTCCCGCACCGACGTCGACGAGCAGGCGCGTGAGGATCGCTGCGCCCATGCGGTCGCCGACGCTGGGAGCTAGGAAAGGGTTTAGCGGATCGTCGCAAGGCCCGCCCTCGGACGCGATGGAGAGCGCCGAGGAGTTGCTGACGTTTGAGCCTTTCGTTTTGACCCAGACCGGGACGTAGCATCCGGTTCGGGTGTCGGGCGGAATCTGAAAGACGATCTGATCGAGGCCCGAGAACTCGGCGCTGCGTCCGGAGTAGAAGATCTGCGGGGATCGGACGCCGCCGACCCAGACCTCGACTTCAGAGGTCTGCTGAAGATCGACGATACCGCCGATTTCGGCGGGCGGTTGGTTGTCCGCGCCCGCGATGGCCCCCAGGCCGGTGCCCCAAAGCGTGATGAACTGCCCCGGCCGGGCACTCTGGAGAGTGGAGTTGAGCGGCTGATCCGCCTCCGAATTGAAGTTATTGGCGACGGCGTGGCCGCGACCCGAGGAATTGATGGTGAAGATTCCGAACCCGGCTTCCACGATGCGGATACGAATGGGGGGCGAGTTGGCGCGGCCGTCGGCATCGTCAAAGTTGACGACAAGCGCAGCGTCGCCAAGCGGTGCGTCCGACGGCATGACCGCGTTCAACTGGCCGTCGACGGCAAACAACGGGATCGGGAAGACGGTCGGCGCCCCGGGTTGCGATACCTCCAGAGTGACGCCTGCCATCCGCAACGGCAGGGGGAAAGACGTAGCCTGGACCGCCTGCTGGGGGCCGAGTTGCGAACCGAAGATGGTGAAAATGGAGCCCCGCGCGACGGCGCCGCCGGGCAGCTCGGGGGGCGTAAAGCTCGCCGAATTCACGACGGAGGCTTCAGAAAAAGTGGGATGCGCGGCAACCGGAACGGCGAGCCGAAGCGTCAGAAGAGCGATGAGCCCGACTTGAATTTGGATTCGCATGAGGGGCGTGCGCCGTTTCTGATCGTAACCGTCCGGCGCGTGCTATTCTCGGCCCAGAGTACAAAAATGCGTACTTTTGTTCTACTCATCACACTCGCGACTCTTTCGATTTCGTCACTCTCAGCTCAGGGAGCGGAGGCCGGCGTCTTCTTCGGCGTCTCCCAACTGGGAAACGCGGACTTGGGCGAGGTAGGCTTTGCGGCGCAGCCGTTGACCGGCGAGAACGGCTTCAAGGCCGGGGCGCGCTTGTCTCTCAACTCGATTTTCACGGGACACGAACTGAGTTACGGGTACGAGCGGCACAAATTGAAAGTGGGTTCGCAGGATGAGGCGGACGCAAATGTGCAGCAGTTTTATTACAACTTTGTCGTGCATCTCACGCCGAAGCCGACGCCGATCCGACCGTTCGTGACCGTCGGCGCCGGGGCGTCCAACTTCTCGCCCACGGCTCAGGGAATCTTTGAGACGGCGGGCGGCGAGACCAAGCTCGGCCTCAACTACGGCGGCGGAGTGAAAGTGAAGCTAGGACCGATGCTGGGCTTGCGTTTCGACGTGCGCGATCACGTGACAGGCAAACCGAATTTTCTGGACCTGCCGGACGTGAGCGGGCGGCTGCACTCGATCGAGTACTCGGCAGGAATCTCACTGCTCTTCTGATTGCGGGTCACCGAGGATCGTCATCGATCGGATCCGACTGAGCAGATTGCCCTTCGTCGGCGAAACGTCGGGCAGTTCGATGCCGGGCTCCAGAGACGTGATGACGGCTCGGCCGATGACGTTGCGGCCTTGGCTCTCGCCGTTTGAGGATTCCGTGCGAATGCCCCAGACGGCGTGAAAGGCTGCGGGCTCGCCTTCGTGGATGCCGATGTAGAGCATGTTGTGGCCGGGGATGTTGAGCATCGTGCGGAACGGCTGCCCTTGTTCTGCGATCAGGGACTTCTTTTCCTCGTTGGCGAGGTCTTCCATGTCGATTTCCGGGGCGCTGCGAGCTTGTGCTCCGGCATTGCGCGGGAGGCCGATGCCGAACGCCATGAAGAGATCGAGTTGGGCGGCGGAGCAGTCCCGGTAGCCTCCGACGCCGCCCCAACCGTAGGGCTGTCCCAGGATCTCGTTGATGAGCCCCGCTGCTGCGTGCTCGCTGAGGTCGAACGGCATACGGGCAGTCGCTCCAGGGTCGGCTTGGGCGAAGCTGCCGTCGTCGCGCGGGCAGAGGACGCCGCCGTCGTCGCTCTCCGCCAACACCATGCCGATGCGACCTTCGAGTAAGAACCCGCCGTTCGCGTCGCTGAGCGCGATTTGGTCTTGGACGACCGCTCGGAGGGGGCGGGCGCTGTACGAGGCGCGGTCCTCTTCGCCAAGCAGAACGACGGAGCCTGCTTCGACCCAGCCGCAGGTGAACGGCGTCTCGACGGCGAGAAAACGGCCGTCGCTGCTGCGGTGGGTGACGAAGACGGGCGTCCCCGCCCAGGCGATGGAATTCTGATTGTTGTCGAAGGGGTAGCCTTCCCCGGCTTGCTCAAAGCTGTAGAAGACCGGATCACGCGTCGGGAGCGCTCGGAGATCGGCGTGGCGAGTGAGGAGGCCGCGTCCGCTGAGACTTGGGTATTCGGGTACTCGCGCGTTCGCGACCAGAACGTCTAGCGAATCCTTTTTCCACCGGAGGAGGTTGGGGCCGTAGACGGGCTTGTTGAGGAAGGATTCGGCGGCCCAGAACATCTCCTCGGGCGTGCAGGTTGAGGGCTCGGTGCGCTTCCACGGCCCGAACCAGTAGCGGCGGAAAGCCTCTTCTCGCTCCGGCGGAGCGACGGCGGTAAGCGGCTGACCGCCTTGTGTGACGTAGGCCTCGGCGTCTTGCGGCATGCGCTCGAGGTCGGCGATCTCCGTGCGTGAGACGAGCGGGACCGACGGGGTAGAGCATCCGGCGAGGAGGATCGCCATCCAGACGAGTATGAACAGCCGCGGCATCCTTCAATGCTAGCGGGCGCGGGTTCGTCCCCAGAGCCATCGGAACGGCGCCGCGATGAAGAGGCCGACGGCACGCGGCATTCCGGCGAGATCCTTGCCGAGCGACTGGCTGCCTTCTCCCGTAACCAACAACCCGCGGCGCATGACGAAGAGGTGGAAGGCGGTGGAGATGACCGTGAAGGCGACGGAGGCGACGATGCTGGCGGCCAGTTTCTCCGTGCCGCTCCACCAATGAGCGAGGAACTCCAGCGTGTGGTTGAAGAAGGGCAGCAGCACCAGGGCGCCGAGCAGTCCCTGCCAATGTGGCTGGGCGCGGGTGAGGTGTTGGGTCAGGCAGCCGTAGAAGCCGGCGGTGCACGCGCGGAACGCGAACTCGGTGAGGAAGGCGGCGATGGCTGCATCCGTGCCGGCGGTCAGGTTGACGAAGAAGAAGATGGCGGCCCGAACGAGCGAACTGGTGACGGCCGACTTCCAGTTCCAGCGCCGGAGGAGCTGGTTGACCGGGTCGCGCATCAGCGAGCGGAGCACGTCCCACAACGACGGCCCCGGATATGTGCGCTCCTTTTGCACCGGCAACTTCCAATTCTACGGACCCTGCGAGCGACATTCGCTCGGCGGTCGCCTAGAATCGGCCTATGCTGCTTCGTGTTCTTGCCTACGCGGTCCTCGCCGCCTCGCTCTATGCCGATGATCCCCTAGCGCTCTCCTTTACCGAGAAAGGGGCTGAGGCCCAGCGGGCGCTAGAGGCCGAGACCCTCAAGACGCCCGATCCCAAGCGGGTGCGCGAGTACATTCGCGCGATGTCGGAGCATCCCCACCACACTGGCTCCGAGGCCGGCGAGCGTGTTGCGGAGTACGTGCTGGACCAGTTCCAGTCGTGGGGCTTGGACGCGGAGCTGCATCACTTTGAGGGGCTGATGCCGACGCCGAAGAGCCGTCGGCTGGAGCTGCTGGAGCCGGAGCACTACGTGGCGCGCCTGGAGGAGCCCGCGATTGCCGAAGACAAGGATTCGTCCGACGGCGGCCTGCCGACCTACAACGCTTATTCGCCCGACGGCGACGTGACGGCGCAGGTCGTCTACGTGAACTACGGCATGCCGGACGATTACAAGAAGCTGGATGAGCTGGGTATCAGCGTGGAAGGCAAGATGGTTCTGGCGCGCTACATGGGCGGCTGGCGGGGCATCAAGCCCAAGGTCGCGGCGGAACACGGTGCGGTCGGCTGTCTGATCTTTTCCGACCCGAAGGACGACGGCTTCTTCAAAGGCGACGCTTATCCCAAGGGGCCGTTCCGACCGGAGTGGGGCGTGCAGCGGGGCTCCACGATGGACATGCCCACCTACCCCGGCGACCCGCAGACGCCCGGCTGGGGCGCGGTTCCTGGGTCGCGTACCTTGCCGTTGGACGAGGTGAAGACGCTGCCGACGATTCCCGTTCTGCCGATCGCCTGGGGCGATGCGCTGCCGATCTTGCGGAACTTGGGCGGTCCGGTCGCGCCCACGGCGTGGCGCGGCTCGCTTCCGGTGACGTATCACGTGGGCGCTGGACCGGCGAAGGTTCGTTTGTCGTTGGAGTTCAACTGGGTTCGTCCAACGGGGTCGAACGTGATCGCTCGGATCGAGGGTTCCGAGTATCCGGATGAGTGGGTGATCTACGGCAACCACCATGACGCCTGGGTCAACGGCGCCACCGATCCGGTCTCCGGTAACGCCGCCTTGATGGAGACGGCGCGGACGTTGGCCGAGCGCATGCGAGCCGGGTGGAAGCCGAAGCGCACCATCATCTTTGCGAGCTGGGACGCGGAGGAGTGGGGCCTGATCGGCTCGACCGAGTGGGTCGAGCAATACGCCGACGAGTTGCGCGAGAAGGCGGTGGTCTACTTCAACACCGACTCGAACTACCAGGGCGTGTTGGGACTGCAGGGCTCGCATACGCTCGAGCGCTTCCTCAACGATACGGCGAGGTCGATTCCCGACCCGCGCAGCGGCAAGACGGTGTGGGAGGAGATGAAAGCGAAGGCGCTCGAGGGCGCCGATGCGGAGCGGAAGGATGAGATCGAGTCGCGGCCGGACCTCCGAGTCGGCGCCTTGGGCTCCGGGTCGGACTATACGGCGTTTCTGGATCACTTGGGAGTCGCGTCGACCAACGCCTCGTTTCGCGGGACCGGCGGCGGAGTGTATCACTCGAAGTACGATTCGTTTGATTGGTATCGGCGCTTTGGCGATCCGGAGTTCATCTACGGGCGTGCGATGGCGCAGTTCCATGCGACGGCGATTGCCCGGATGGCCGATGCCCATGTGCTGCCGTTCGAGTTCGGAAACTTCGCCGATACGGTGAGCCGCTACGTGAAGGAGCTGGATGAGATGGAGGGTGAAGCGGATCTGTCGGCGCTCGCGCCCGCCGCGGACAAGTTGGCCGAAGCCGCTAACGAGTACGAAGCGGCGCTGGGGAAGGGGCTCCCGAGGGACACGAAGAAGTTGAACGAGATTTTGCGGAAATTCGAGCGCTCACTCACGCATGCCGAGGGGCTCCCGAACCGGGAATGGTTCAAGCACCACCTCTATGCGCCCGGTTTCTACACCGGATACGGCGTGAAAACCGTACCCGGCGTACGGGAGGCGATGGAACAGCAGGACTGGGAGTTGGCGGCGGCGCAGGCGGAACGGTTCGTCGCGATTCTGGCCGACGCGACCGCGCGGATTGAAGCGGCGACGCGCGAGTTGCGTTAGCGGCTCGGGCCTGGGTTGAGGCCGACGTAGTTGTCGGGGTCGGACTTGCGCAGGCGGCCCGGTTCCAACTCGGTGAGGCGTTTACGCTCCTCCGGCAAATTCTTGAAGTTCAGTACCTTCTTCGTGCTGCGATTCTTCGGGATGAGGGCGGCTAGGCGGCGCTCAGTGACTGCGTGCTCGGGTTTGCCGGCCAGGTTGGTCCACTCATTGGGATCGGCGTCGTGGTCGTAGAGTTCCTTGCCGTCCGGGTACTCGGTGTAGCGCCAGCGTTCCGTACGGACGCTGGTCTTGTCGGCGCCGCTCGAAGTGATCGCGGGTTTGTGCCAGGGCGTCTCGGGATCTTCAAGCAGCGGACGAAGGCTGGCGCCTTCCAACTCGTCGCGGTCCGGCAGCCCCGCTAGGTCCGACAGCGTCGGGTAGATGTCGAGCAGTTCCACGGTCCGGTCGCAGATCTGGTCCTGCGCCGAGCCGGGTGCGGCCATGATCATGGTGACGCGGCAGCTGCGCTCCCAGAGGGTGAACTTGCGCCAGTGGTTCTTCTCGCCTAAGTGCCAGCCGTGGTCGGTCCACAGGACGATGATGGTGTCTTCCGCGTTAGGGCCGGAATCGAGAGCGTCGAGCACGCGGCCCACGTTCTCGTCGGCGTACCGGATGCAGGCGAGGTAGGCGGCGACGGCCTTCTTCCACTGCTTGGTGGAGGTGATGGCGTCGTGATCGCTGAGGCTGCGTTTGGCTGAGGGGGGCGTGTCGGCGAGGTCGTCTTCCAGGTATTTGGGCAGAAGCGTCTCCGCCTCCGGGAATTCCTCGAAGTACTTCTCGGGCGCGTACCAGGGTAGGTGCGGGCGGAAGAGTCCGCAGTGCAAGAAGAACGGCTTGGAGTGCTCTTGGGAGACGTAGTCGGCGGCCCACTGGGCGACCATCGTGTCGGCCGTATCGGCGTCTTCGGCTTCGATCGGGCTCCAGTCAAAATGGCCTTTATTGAGACCGTTGACGGGGCGCTCGGGAGGGCCGATGAAGCCGGGCGGGTTGAAGTAGTATTCCCAGGAGGCGGCGTCGTTCTGGGTGGAGTGGAAGGTCTTGCCGCCGCCGAGGACTTGGTAGCCGTGGAGCATGAAGTGCTTCGGGAGAGTGACGGCCTGGGGCATGGCGTCCCGCCAGACGTCGGCGTTCTGGTAGCAGCCGGAGGTGGAGGGGCGGATGCCGGTCATGACGCTGGCGCGCGACGGGTTGCAGGCCGGGGCCTGGCAGTAGGCGCGCCGGAAGGCGACGCCGCGCTTGGCGAGGCGATCGATGTTGGGCGTCTTCGACTGAGGGTGTCCGCCGAGGACTCCGACCCAGTCGTTCAAATCGTCGACGGAGATGACGAGGACATTCGGTTTTCTTTGGGCTTGGGCCCCAGCGTGGGTCGTAGCGAGAGCGGCGGCCCCTAGCCCAGCGGTTCGCATCCATTCGCGTCTTGTCATCTGGGCCATTATGGTAGCTGGAGACGACGTGCAACTGCGCGAGGAACTGCTGTCGATGATTCCCGATGCGCCTCGCTATGTGGAGGCGCGAGCGTACTTGCTGTCGGGCGAAGGGGCGATCTTTGGAGATGGCGCTGGGGCGGTCATCGCATCGCCGGATCGGATGTCGTTCTCGGTATATGGGACGCCCTACGCATCGGCGATCGACGAGGCGCTGGTCGACCACATACGAGAGGCAGCGGTGTTTGGCGGCGTTGACTCGCGGGATTCGCTGGTGCAGTATTTCGGGCGTGAAGGCGAGCCGGCCCAGATCCATTGGCTGCACGGGAGCCGCTTTCACCCGATGACGCCGCGCGAGCCGGCAAAGGTGGAGGTGCTGACGAACTCCCAGCGGATCGGCCACGTCACGGGCGATCTGCGCGACGAACTGGAAGATGCGCTAGCTCACGGACCGGTGGCCGCAACTTGCGTCGGCGGGATGCCGGTCTCGTTCTGCTACGGGACTGAGAGTGAGACGTGGTGGGATGTCGCGATTGACACGCTGGAACCGTTTCGCCGGCGCGGTTTGGCGGCTGCGGCGTTCGAGCGGATGATGGAGTTGATGACCGAGCGCGGTAAGCAACCGGTGTGGGGTGCGGTCGAGAGCAACCGCGCGTCCATGGGGCTGGCGAAGCGGCTAGGCTTTGTTCCCTGCGACCGGCTTTGGTTGTGGGAGCTGGATTAGGCGGATTGCTCGCGCCGTAACGCTTTCAGCCGCTTCATCACGTTGTCGCCGCCCCGGCCGAAGTGATCATGCAGGCGGCGGTAATCAGCGTAGAGTCGGTCGTAGACTCTGCCTGCTTCGGCGTCCGGCTCGTAGGCCTTGTCCTGCAAGCCGCCCATTTGAGACACGGAGGTCTTGAAATCGGGATAGTGTCCGGCGGCGACCGCGCCGTGGATGGCGGCGCCGAGTCCGGAAGCCTGGAAGGAACGCGGGAGATGGATCTTGCGGCCCGTCACGTCGGCGAAGATCTGGACGACCAGCGGACTCTTCTCGGCCAGCCCTCCGCAGGCGACGATGTCTTCGACCGAGACGTCTTGAGACTCGAAAGTCTCAATGATGGCTCGCGTGCCGAAGGCGGTCGCCTCGATTAGCGCCCGGTAGATCTCTTCGGGGCGGGTGGTGAGGGAATAACCCACGAGCAGGCCGCTGAGGTCGGCGTCCATGAGAGTCGAGCGGCAGCCGTTCCACCAGTCGAGCGCTAAGAGACCGCTCTGGCCGGGCTTGAGCGACCCCGCCTTCTCCGTGAGTAGATCCTCGGGCGAGAGGCCCCGCGACTGCGCTTCCTCGGCGAGCTGGCCGGTTAGGCCGTTGCGGAAGAACCAGCCGTAGATGTCGCCGACGGCGGCCTGGCCTCCCTCGTAGCCCCAAAAACCGGGCAGGATGCCGTCTTGGCAGAAGCCCGCCATGCCTTCCACCGGCTTGCGCTCGTCGGCGAGCAGCATGTGGCAGTTGGAGGTGCCCATGATCATCGCGAGGCGGCCCGACTGGGAGACGCCGCAGGCGGGCAGCGCGGCGTGGGCGTCGATGACCGCGGCGGAGACGGGAGTGCCTTCCTTCAGCTCGATGCGCTTGGCCATCGCTGCGGTGAGGCCGCCTGCCGAATCGCCGAGAGCCGCCATGGGGGATTCGATCTTCTCGGCGACGACGTCGCGGAATTTCGGATTGAGTTGTCCGAAAAAGTCCGGCGAGGGGTAGCCGCCGCCTTTCGACCACATCCCCTTGTAGCCGGCGGCGCACTCTGACCGCGTCTCCACGCCCGTCAGTTGCCAGACCAGCCAGTCGCAGGCTTCGAGATAGCGGTCGGCGGCGGCATAGACTTCGGGCGCCTCCTCCAGCGTCTCGAGGATTTTGGAGAACATCCACTCGGATGAATAGCCGCCTCGGTAGAGCTGAAGGAACGGCTCGTCACGCTCGGCGGCGACGGCGTTGATGCGCTTGGCTTGCGGTTCGGCGGCGTGGTGCTTCCAGAGCTTGACCCAGGCATGGGGACTACCGGAGAACTCCGGCAGCGTGCAGAGCGGCGTGCCGTCGGCGCGCGTCGGCAGGGGCGTGGAGGCGGTGAAGTCGACGCCGATGCCGACGATCTGCTCGGCTGTGACGTTCGCTTCCGCGAGAACCGCGGGGACGGCCTCCTCCAGTACGTGCAGATAGTCGGTGGGGTGTTGCAGCGCCCAGTCCGGCGCGAGCGGCGTACCGTCGGGCAGCGAGCGTTCCATGACGCCGTGCGGATAAGGGACGACGCGCCAAGCGAGTTCGGCGCCGCTAGAGGCGTCGACCAACATCACGCGGCCGGATTCGGTGCCGTAGTCGAGTCCGAGAGTCAGCATCCGAACTACTGTAGCTACTCCGTGATCCCGTCGGTGATCCAGTCGGCGGTGAAGATGTTGAATTCGTACGGGCTAGTGGCGTTGAGGCTGGAGGAGAAGACGAGTTGCGTGCCGTCCGGCGAGAACTCGGGGAACGAGGTGAAGCCGCCGAAGTCCGTGATCTGCTGAAGGTTCGCGCCGTCGAGATCGACGAGGAAGAGTTCGAAGTTCCGGCTGTCGCAGTCGTTGCGATTGGAGCTGAAGATGATTTGCGTGCCGTCCGGCGTAAACTGCGGCGCGAAGCTGGCGCATCCGAACTCCGTAATTTGACGGAAGTCGCTGCCGTCGGCGGGGCCGACGAAGAGTTCCATCTTCATGGGCGCCGTGAGGTCCTTGGAGAGCAGATCAACGTACTTCTCGCGATCGGGTCCTTCCGCCGGGTGGTGGGCCCGCAGGATGAGGTTCTGAGCGTCGCGCGAGTAGTAGGCGCCGCCGTCGTACCCGACCGTGTCCGTCAGTTGCTTCTTATCCGAGCCGTCCGCCTCCATCGACCAGAGCTCCAGATCGCCGGTGGACTTGGAGGTGTAGACGATGCGGCCGGTCTCCCAATTCACCGTCGCCTCCGCGTCGTATCCAGGAGCGTCGGTGAGCCGAGTGAGGTCGGAACCGTCCGCCCCGGCGCGGAAGACGTCGTAGCCGGGATGAACGGCCCAAACATAGCCTTGGCTCCGATCGGGTCGGGCCGGACACTCGTCGCCGGCGAGGTGCGTCGAGGCGTAGACGATGCTCTCGCCGTCCGGCAGGAAATAGCCGCAGGTGGTGACGCCCCTGCCGGTCGAGACCATCTCGATGTCGGAGCCGTCGGGATTCATGACGAATATCTGATCGCACTGGAGGTCGCCGCGGGTCGCTTGGAAGATCAGTCGATCCCCCGAAGGAGACCAGTAGGCCTCCGCGTTCTGTCCGCCGTGGGTGAGCTGCTGGATGTTCTCCAAACGGGGCGGGGAAGCGGGCTCCTCGGACCGCTGGTCGGCCAGGTCATCAGCCGGTGCGCCGCATCCCAAAACAGATACTAGTACGAATGTAGTGGAAAGAATTTCTGCTGATCTCATCGTTGTGGCGGTCCTGATTATAGTCGACTGATTCCAAAGAGCCTTCGGCGCGTCTTGAGCAAAACATTATCGACATCTAGTGTACTTCATAACCTTGCCCCCAATATCTTGGGCCCTGGTCGCTTTACAACGCCCTCGGACGCGCGTAGTATGGACCCCAGGCCCGGTGCGTTCGGGCCGCTTGTGACGAGGAATCCAGCCGCTTGCTCAAACTCAAGAAGATCGAAGTTTTTGGCTTCAAGTCGTTCTGCGAAAAGGAGGAGCTGCGGTTTCCCGGCTCGGGAATCGCCTCCATCGTCGGGCCGAACGGCTGCGGCAAGTCCAACGTCTTGGACGCCGTGAGTTGGGTCTTGGGCACGCAGTCGGCCAAGGCGCTACGCGGCGCCAGCATGGCCGACGTGATTTTCAATGGGTCGCGCAACCGCAAGCCTTCGGGGATGGCGACGGTTTCCGTGACGATGGTCGATCCGGAGATCAAGCGAGATCCGAGCCAGAAGAACGGTCATGTGCGGGCGGGCGGCGCCGCGCTGGAGGTGCCAGCGGGCGAGTTCACCGTGACGCGCAAGTTGTTCCGCTCGGGCGAGAGCCACTACATGCTGAACGGCAAGGATGTTCGACTGCGGGACATCCAGAACCTGTTCATGGGCACGGGCCTCGGTCCGAACAACTACGCCGTCATCGAGCAGGGCCGCATCGGGCAGGTGCTGAGTTCGAAACCGCTCGACCGCCGCGCAATCATTGAAGAGGCCGCGGGCGTGACGAAGTTCAAGTCGCGCAAGCGGCTGGCGGAATTGAAGCTTGAGAGCGCGAAGCAGAATCTGCACCGCGTGAACGACATTCTGCAGGAGGTGACGCGACAGGCGGCGTCGCTCAAGCGTCAGGCCTCCAAGGCGGAGCGCTACAAGCGATACCGCGGTGAGTTTACCGAGGCGCTGACCTCGCTGCTAGGCAGCCGCCAACGGCGCATGACGGCGGACATTCGTGGGGCGCGCGAAGTGATGTCCGGCGCGGAGAAGGACTATCGGTCACGCGCGGAGCAGGCCGAAGCGCGCGAGAGCGAGCTGACGGCGAAGCGCGAGCAACAGAAGCGGTCCGAGCAGGAACTGGAAGCCGGACGCGAGGAGCTCTCCCGACTCACGGTGGAGATCGAGCGGCTGCGCAGCCGGGTTGAGCAGCAAGCGCGCACGGCGGAGGACAACGCGAACCGCAAGCGTCACGCCGAGGCCGAAGTCGAATCGATCAACCAACGCCTGGAGCAGTTGGAGCAGGAACTGGCGGCCGAGAAGGAAGCCGCGAGCAAAGTCGGCGAACAGGCGGAGCGCATCCAGAGCGACTTGAAGGCGAAGGGCGTCGAGCTGGACGGACGGCGGCAGGAAATCGCCAAGCAAGCCGCCGAGCAGGAAGGCGCTCGGCGGCGCGTGTTGGCGATGTTGGACGAGACCTCGTCGTTGCGCAATCAGCTCGCGAAGATTGAGGAGTTCCTGGCCGGCAACGAGCGCCAGGTCGCCCGCGCGAGAGAGGAGGGCGAGCAGGCCAAGCGCGAGCTGGAACAGTTGGAGGCTCAACGCAACGCCCTGCGCGAGAAGACCGAAGGGCGCCGAGGCGAGCTGGAGAAGCTGGTGGCGCGCGCCGCGGCGCTCGACAAGGAAATCGCCGACTTGCGGGAGCAGGCACGCGATCGCCGCCAGGCTGCCGACGATCTGCAGAAGCAGGTCTCTAGGCTCAGCGCGCGTAGAGACTCGTTGGAGGAGATCCTCTCGCACCACGCTTACACGACCGAGGCGGTGAAGAATCTGTTCGCTGCGATCGATGCGGGCAAGGCGGCCGAATTCAAGCCGCTGGGCATCCTGGCCGACATCGTCGAAGTCGATTCGAAGTATGAGAAGGCGGCGGAAGAGTTCCTGCGGGAAGAGCTGGAATTCATCGTCGTGAATGATTGGTCCGAGGCGCGCTCGGGGGTTGAGTTGTTGCGGGCCGATTTGGAAGGCCACGCTACGTTCCTGGTGCACCCGCAAAGACCCGTGCCGTCCGATCCTCCGGCTCTTGGCCCGGAGACGGGCGTCACGGGTCGGTTGGCGGACTTCATCCACCTGCAGAACGGTCTGGCGGAGTCCGCGTCCACTTTGTTGCCCAAGTTGCGCGGTTGCTACCTGGTGGAGAGCGATGATGTGGCGCGGCAGTTGGCCGTGCGCTACCCGGACTTGCACTTCCTGCTGCCCTCGGGCGTTTGCTACCGAGGCTATACGGTCTCCGGCGGACGCAAGAGCAAGGCCGGTCCGTTGGCGCTGAAGCGCGAGTTGCGCGAGCTGCGTCCGCAACTGACCGAGCTGGAGGCCGCCTTCGAGGCGAACCGTTCCGCCGCGGAGCAAGCGGACGAAGCGATCACGGCAAAGTCGGCGGAGCAGGAGGAGTTGCGCGGCACCGTGCGCGACGCCGAACGTGAAGTCGTCGGCTTGGAGCACGAACTCAAACGTCTCGAAGACCAGACCGAACGCAGCGAGCGACGTTCCAAGGTCTCCGAGCAAGAGATCGGGCGTCTGCGACAAGAGGCCGAGCGGGCCAACGGCGAGGTGGCCAGGCGCAAGGAGTCCATCGACCAGCGCGAGCGCGAACGCGCCGAGGCAGAGGAAGCGATGGAGGCGATCCGCATCCTCATTGAAGCGGCGCAAGGGGCCGCGACCGGGTTGGCCGAGGAGCAGACGCGGTTGCGCACCGAGGCCGCCGCCTTGGACGAGCGGCGTCGCGCCGCGGCCGCTTCGTTGGGCCGCGTGGAGCATATGCATCGCGAGCAGCGCGAGCGTCGAGACCGGATCGGCCATCAGATCAACGGTTGGGACGTCGAGCGCGAGCGGCTGCTGAAAGAGAACGAGCAACTCAGCGAGCAGATCTCGGAGGGGGCCGACAAGAAAGAGGCGCTGGCGAAGCGCGTCAAGGAGTTGGGTGAGTTGTTGGCCGGTTTGCGTACCGGCGTCGTGGATGTGGAGGAAGGCCTCAAGCGCTTGCGGTTAGAGGTTGAGGAAGCGCGGCAGCGTCGCAGTCAGGCGGAGTTGAAGCTCGTCCAGTTTGAGTCGGATCTCAAGCACTTGGCTGAGATGTGCGAGAACGAGCTGAAGCGACCGCTGGACGAGGTGGCCGCCCAGGCGCCCGAAGACTTGACGGTCGAGCAGCTTGCCGAGGCCGAGCAGGTCTATCACGACATCAAGGGCAAGCTGGAGCGGCTCGGCCCGGTGAACGTATTGGCGCTGGAGGAGTACGAGGAGGCCAGCCAACGCCAGGAGTTCTTGGAGACGCAGCAGAACGATTTGCTGCAATCGATCGAAGACACGCGGACGGCGATCCACGAGATCGATTCGGAATCGAAGAAGCAGTTCGCCACGGCGTTTGAAGCGATCAACGAGAACTTCAAGACGACGTTCACGACGCTGTTCGGCGGCGGTGTCGGCGAGATGAGGCTGACCGATCCGGACAATCCGGGCGAGTCGGGAGTCGACATCGTGGCCTCGCCTCCAGGCAAGCGACTTCAGAACGTGCTGCTGCTTTCGGGCGGCGAGAAGTCGCTGACGGCCTTGTCGCTGCTGATGGCCACGTTCCAGTACAAACCGAGTCCGTTCTGCATTCTGGACGAGGTGGACGCGCCGTTGGACGAGCCCAACATTTTGCGTTTCCGTCGGCTGCTGGAAGCGATGATGGACCGCACGCAGTTCATCGTCATTACGCACTCGAAGTCCACGATGCAGTCGGCGCAGTCGCTCTATGGCGTGACGATGCAGGAGCCGGGGGTGTCCAAACTGGTGTCAGTGCGCATGGGCGATCATGCGCAGGGCGTCAATGGGCGGGAGAAGCCGCGGGAAGAAGCGGCTGAGGCCGTGCCGGCGTAGGGGTTCGCTCGACGGAACGCCTTCGGGTGTTGATAGGTGATGTCTGAACCTGCCGAATTGCACGAACTCCTAGACGGGGTTGTCGACAGGGAGTCCTTCTTGTCGTTCGCTCGGGCATTGATGCAGGATCGTGAGGATGAGGTGCGTAAAGAGAAAGAATCGCCGAGCAGCCCTCTTACGGTCCAGGTGCGAACGGTTGGGAGAACAGCTCCATCGAGCATTTCTTGGAGGCGGCGATAGCCTGGACAGAAGACTGGAAGGGAAAGCAGCACGAGCTTCCGCTGGAACCATCGTGGAAGTCGTTCGCCCGTTTTCTCTACGCGGGTAAGCACTACGAGTGACGGCAGGCAAGGCACGCTTCCGGGACGCACAATCGACTGCGTCGCTCACGTCGCCGAGTAGTAAAACTCCTCGCGCACAATTTTGCCGTCCTCTACCGAGTAGAGAGCTAACTCGGTGGCTTGGATTCGCTTGCCAGTCGCCTTGGGGGTGACGTCCATGGTGAATCGAACGGCGAACTGCTCCTGGGAGACGAATGGTCCCTCGACGGTCAGTTTGTGCAGCGTCGAGCTATCCGCCCAGGCTTGGTTCTTCGCGCGAACCCTCTCGATGCCCTCGACCCTGGCCGGAAAGTCCGGGCCGTGGCTGAGGGGTTCGATGCTGACGATGTCCGGACTGTAGAGCTTCTCGATCGCCTCGCTGTTCTTGCCGGCCCGGCAGAGATCGACCAGTTCGTGAGCTATGTCCGTCGTCGTCATGGAGGTCCCCCGTTTCCCTGTGGCATTGTCGCTCAACAGCGGCTGCTAACCGTAGAGGAATTGAGTCGCGAGACGCGCCTGCAGCGGCGGGAGGACCGACGTCAGCTTGAAGGCCGTCAGGACCAGCATGCGCGTGAGCGGATGCGGCGAGGTGACGATCTTCCTCATGCGTTCGCTCCCCGCGACGACCTGGTGACCCTCAAGGCGTCGCTCGGCGCTGTAGTCGGATAGATCGCCCGCGAGGAGGCGTTCCGCCAGGTCGGCGCTGTCCGCGATTCCCAGGTTCATTCCCCGGCCCCCGACCGGCGAATGGCAGTGGGCGGCGTCTCCAGCCAGGAAGACTCGCCCCTTGGAGTACTCCGCGACTTGCCTGATCGAGATGTTGAACTGCCCCTCTCTGCGGATCTTGGACACGTCCGTTTCCAGCGGGAGAGCCGCCAGCGCGTCGGGTGTGTTGGAGATGACGCGATAACGGTCGGAGGCGAGCGGCGCGACAAAGGCGACCTTCCCCTCGGTGAGTTGGAACAACGTCGCCGCCATCGGATGCCGCCAAGCCGCGACGTCGACGTCTGCAATCGACCAGGTTTCGGGAAGCTCGACGCCGGGAAAATCGATGCCGAGAGCCTCGCGCGTGCTACTGCCGATGCCGTCGGCGCCGATCAGATAGTCGCAGAAGAGGTCGGCGCCTGTCGTCGTTGTTGCGACGACCTGACGATCGTTTTGTCGCAAACCGTCCAACTCGGTTCCGTAGTCGATCGTGCTGCCCTCTCGCTCGAAGGCGTCGCGAAGAACCGCCTCCGTCTCGTCCTGCGCCAGCGCTAGGATGAAGTTCCGGCCGTGCTTCTTGGCGGCTGCCGCCAAGGGGAGAGACAGCAGCCGGTTGTCCTCGCGATAGACGTGAATCGTACGTAGCTCGACGCCCCGTCGAAGTAACTCGGCTGTGACGCCGGACGGCTCAAGGATCTCGAGGCTTCGAGGATTGATGCCGACCGCCCGGGACAGCGTCGAGCCCTCCTCTCGCCGGTCGATGATGCGCGCGTCCACCCCGCGTCGCGCGAGTTCGACTCCCGCCGTCAGCCCCGTCGGACCGGCGCCGACGATGAGGATCTTCATTGCGTCTAGAGCGCGAACGCCTTCTGCATGTGCTTGCGAACTTCGGTGAGCCGCGCAAGGTCGCCGCCCTTCACCTCGGCTGTCGCCCAGCCGTTGTAGTGGATGTCCTTCAGCGCCTTGCGGACCTGGTCCCAGGGCAGGTCGTCGGCTTCGCTGGTGATGTCGACGAATTTGTCGGTTGCGCGTGAGAAGCCTTTCACGTCGAGCTTGACGCAGCGGTGACCGAAGGCGCGGATCCACTCGGCGGGCTGCCCGTACTTCCAGTGGTTGCCGATGTCGTAGTACATGCCGACCCAGGGGCTCTTGAAGGAGTCGACGAACTCGATGAATTGTTCAGGGCCTTGATCGGGCGTGCCGTCGTGGTCGTACATCATCTGGTTCCAGACGTTCTCCACGAGGATGGGCTGGCCGAGGGAGGCGGCGAGCGGCAGTAGGTTGGCGATGCCTTCGTGCGCGCGCTTGGTCGCGTCCGGGCCGTCGGAGGCGCGCCCGATGACGATCAAGACGCCGTGACCGCCCGTGGCGTGCGCGAGGCGCAGGCAGTGCGCGATGTTGGCTTCGCTTTGCTTGCGCTCGGCGGCGTCGGCGGAGGTGAGCCGTTGCTTCCAGTGGGCGTGGTTGATGGCGTTGTGGACGAAGACGCCGCTTTCTCGAACGGCCTTGTAGGCCTCATCGATCGTGAAGTCGCCGGCTTCGTCAAAGTCGACCCCGTCGAAACCGGCGTCCTTAGCCATCGTCAGCCGCTCGGCGAGCGTGAGCTTCTTGCCGTTGGCTTCCTTGTCGATCATGCCCAGTTTGCTGGCGATGAGAAGGGACTTCCCTGTTGGAGGCGTGATGACGCCGCTCTCGTGATGGGATGCGGCGGCCGGGGAGGAAGCGGCCGCCAATGCGGCGGCCCCGGCGGAGAGGCTGAGGATGTTGCGGCGGTTCAGTTTGCTCATGGGTGCGGTGCTCATGGTGCTCGACGCCTCAGCGTAGCCGAGCGCGAGCGCGGAGGCAAACCAGAGGCGGGTCAATCTTCGACATTGGGGCAGACTTCCCAGTCCCCAGGCCCAGGCCGGCACAGCCGGTGCGTCATGCGAACTTCAAGCGACTGGTTGGGCTGTGAAACCGAGATCTCTTTGCTGCCGAACTCCACTGGTCCGCGAGAGACATCGAGCTTGTCGGCGGTGTAGCCGGCGTAAACGTCGAGCGTGATGTGCGTTCCCATGTTCATCTTGCCGACGTAGTAGCCGCGATCGTCTGTTCGCCAACTGTCGATCCTCGCTTGGTTCGGGTAACCGTCCTCTTCCCGCTCCTGGCTCAGTACGCTCACCGCTGTCGACGTCAGCGGCATTCCGTCAAGTCCGCGAACCAGCAATGAAACCTCGGTCTGTTCCAGCGCTTTGGCTAGCCGGATTTCGACTTCGTCTCTGCGGGCGCCTCGCGTGACCGCTATTCGCGTGGCTGCCTGTAGGTGCGTCACATCGGGATAGAACGTGGTTCGCGACCCGACGTCGCTGGCTTGCACAAAATAATCTCCCGTCTGCATGCCAGTAATCTCGAAGTTTCCCCGTTCATCGGTTCGCGTCTTGCCCGTCAATTCGGATCCGGCCAGTTGTGCCTGCACCCATGCTTGAGGAGCCGGGGTCCCGGTGGGACCCAGTACGCGACCGGCAATGACGGTTCCATAGCCGAATAGGAAGAGCAGCGAGTTGCAACTGCCGGGATGGATACGAAACTTGCGGTCGCTGGGGACAACGACCGTCAATTCCGGGTCATCCAGAACCAGTTCATACTCGCCCGGCTCAATCGGCTGATTCGCAAAACGGTGGTGAGGAAATTGGTACTCTCGCGGCCCAAGGAGTCGGATGGGTGTCGAGACAGCCGCAGCTCCCGCCAGGGCGGTCGCGAAGCCTATCGAAGTGACTGTTGTCGGGGCTGTGCCCCCCCGTCTTGCGTTTAGATAGCTTAGATACTCCTGACCCGGACCACCGGGGGCCGCGAGTGTGAGTCTGCTCGTGAGCGCACAAGGGGCTTCCCAAAGCTTTCCAGTCTTGGCCTCTCTCTTGGCCTCCACGATCCAACGGGTCCCCTCCTCCAACTCCTGTAGGGGGCCACCCCAGAGTGCCACCTCATTCTGGTGCGCCGGCAATCCCTGAAATACGCCAAGGACGCGGAACAACGTCGGGCTTCGAAACGATTCCTCGGGAATCGACTCACCTTGGCGGACGACGACTCCAACAAAAACCACTGCGTCGGGCGGCGGCTGCGCGCAGATTCGACGTGCGGAACATCCACCGGAATGATGCTGCGCCTGAGCCGGTTGTACCGTTAGCGCCGCAATAGCTAGGAACAACGCCCACATATAATGCCGCTCAGCCTAACCCGCCAATTCCTCAAGCGGCCCTTTGCCGGCGGAGAAGGCACTGGTCGCGACGCCGAGGCGTTCGAGGAACGACTGGTGAAAGTCGGAGAGGTCGACCGGCTTCTCGAAATCGAGCAGGCGGCCTGTGCGGATCGTGTCGGCTCCGCGACCCGCGACCAAGGTCGGCAGGTGGTTTTGGCCGTGGTCGTTGCCGTCGCCGAGGCTGGAGCCGTAGAGCAGCATTGTGTTGTCGAGCAGCGTGCCGCCGCCGGGCTCCTCGATCGACTTCATGCGTCCCAGGAGGTAGGCGACCTGGCGGTGGTGCCATTGCTGCACTCTGGCGTACATGGAGCGTTTCTGTTCCACCGAGTCCCACGAGGTGACGCCGTCGTCGTCTTCCGTCTGACCCGACGCGTTCTTGTAGTGCGAAAGAGCATGCCAGGTGCCGGTGACGTCGTCGATGAAGTTGAAGTAGCGATTCGACTGGCCGTGGTCGAGCATGAAGGTGGAAACCCGGGTGGCGTTGGATTGGAACGCCAACACCAACAGGTCGAGCATCAAGCGCATGTACTCTTCGTGCTCAGTGGGAATTCCCGGCGCGGGGCGACGCAGCGTATCGGTAAACGCGCGGTCAGCGGCAGTCTCCGCGGTCTTGCGCTCGGAGAACTCGATGCGCTTCTCCAGTGCGCGGATCGAGTCAAAGTATTGGTCGAGCCGGGATTGGTCCGACGGCCCGACGGAACCGCGCAGGCTCTTGGCGTCGGCCAAAACCATGTCCAGCACAGAGCGGTCTGAGGCCCCGCCTCCCGGCGGGCGGAACATGCGGTCGAACACCGCGCGTGGTTCAATCTCGCGTGCAAGCGGCCGGTCAGCCGCCGCCCACGACAGCGAGTTCCGCGGCAGTGACTTCGACATAAAGCCCTCGCCTTCGAGCGAGAGTTCGAGCGAGGGCAGCAGCGTCTGGTCGCCGATGGCGCGGGCGGCGATCTGGTCGACCGAGGGCCCTCCGGCGTTGATGCGCACCGCGTCGTAGTCCGAGCCCGTTAGCCAGGTGGCGGGACCTTTGATGTGTCCGTTGCCGAGCGGGGTGTGGACGTTGGTGGGGATGAGGATGTCGTCCTTGAAGGGCTCGAGCGGACTCATCCATTCGTTGAGTTTTTCGAGGCGACCGTCCGGCCCCGTCTTTTCCGGGAACCATGTGCCTTCCGGAATCCCGTTCGGAAAATAGAGATAGGCGAGCCGGGTGACCGGCTTCTCCCTGGCCGCCAGCGCGGGCGTCATGGCGTCGAGCGCGGGCAGCGAGAGCGTCGCGCCGAGGGCGCGCAGCATGGTTCTGCGGGAGATTCGGCGCGGCATTAGTCGGTCTCCTGACTGGGATTTTTCTGGTAGCGGAAGGGGCGCGAGTCGACGATTTCGCGCAGCAACGTCTGGAAGCGATAGTCGTCTTGTTCCAGGCGCTGCAGGATCTTTCGGACGGCGGGCTCGTCGTAATACTCCAGCTGGCGGCCGAGTGCGTAGGCGAGCATCTTGGAGACGACTTGGCGGACCAGGTCGTCTTGGCGATGCTCCAGCAGCACGCGTTTCAGGCCGTCCGGCCCGGCGAACTCAGCGCCTTCGGGCAGTACGCCCGAGACGTCAATCTTCTTCACGACCTTGCGGAAGTTGTCGTCAGGATCGACATTGGGGTCGTCGGCCTTCTTGATGCGAACGCGGAAGGTGTAGTCGTCGCGCCAGCGCCCAAAGTAGTCGAAGTTTTCGAGCGGGAAGCCGAGCGGGTCGATCTTGGCGTGGCAGGCTCGGCAGGTCTCGTTGTTGGAGTGCATCGCCAGCTTCTCGCGAAAGGTCAGGTCTTTCTTGCCGCTCACTTCCTGGTCAAAGACGCCCGCGTTGGCCGGGGGAGGCGGAGGCGGCGTGCCGAGCAGAGTCTCGAGAATCCAGTGGCCGCGTTTGACCGGGCTGGTCTGGTTGTAATTCGACGTAACGGCTAGGATGGCGCCCTGGCCCAGCACTCCGCCGCGCGGCGTGCCGCCCGTCGATACGCGACGCATCTCGGCGCCTTCGATGCCGTCCATCTTGTAGAGCGTGTCGGCGAGCTCCTCGTTGACGAAGGTGTAGTCGGCTCCGACGAGCTGCGGAATCGGTCGATTCTCGCGCAGCAGGGAGAGGAAGAAGAGCGACGACTCGGCGCGCATTGAGTCCATCAAGGTGTCGGTGCACCAGGGGAAGTCGATGGGGCCCAGTCGGACGCGATTGCCGACTTGCCCGAAGCCGAGCCATTGGGCGGCGAAGACGGTCGCCAGGGTGTCGGCCTTGGGATCGGCGAGCATGCGCGCAAGCTGCCCCTTGAGCACGGCGGGCTCCTGGAGGCGACCGGCTCGGGCGAGGTCGAACAGCTCGTCGTCGGGCATCGTCGACCAAAGGAAGTAGGAGAGCCGCGAGGCGAGTTCCCAATCGTTGACCGGAGCGGGCTCAGAGGCTGGCGGGGCGGACTCCACACGGAAGAGGAAGTTGGGCGAGATCAACGTGGCTGCGAGCACGGCCTTGATCGCGCTCTCGTGGTCGGCGCCGCCCTCCCTTTCGTGATCGTATTTCTCCATGGCGCGGCTGGATTCGGCCGCGGTCGCCGGACGACGGAAGGCGCGCGGGAGCCAGCGCCCGAGTATCGTTTCAGCGGCTTGCCGCTCAGTAACGCCGGAGCCGGGTTGGGCGACGAGGACGAGCGCGCGAGTGCGCTGATGGTCGTCGGTCGTCGGCGCCGCCGGGAGGGCGTCCTCAACGACGCGCTCGGCAGCCGAGATATAGCGCTCCATCAAGGACGATTGCAGGAAGAGAGAATTGGCGGAGTTGTCGAAGCCGCTGCCGCCCGACATCTCGGGGGTGAAGCGCTGCGTCGGGTCGAGGTCGACGCCGAACAGGTCGCGCAGAGTGTGGCGATACTCGGCATGCGTCAGCCGCTTGAGGGGCTCGAAGCCGGGGTCGTCGATCTGCGAGTAGTCAAACTCGCTGATTTCGTGGTGGAGAGCGTCGAGGAGTTCCTGGCGTTGCTGCGCGGTCGGCTGCGGTGCAGCCTCCGGCGGCATGAGCTTGGCTTCCAAGACGGCGATCACGCGCTCCCAGCTTTCGCGGTTGCGGACCAGGGGCTGCTGCTCGAGCAGCGCAGCGAAATCAATGCCGGCGGCGGGCGAGGAGGCATTGTGGCAGGCCGTGCAGTGTTGCTTGGCGGCCGAGGCGATCGCCGAGAGATCGGCGGCGGTCGCACCCGTGCTGATGACCGCTGTGAGAGCAAGGACCCGCGCGTAGAGCATTCCGTATGGAGGCTATCACACGGGCCCTTGGGTCGAGCTAGTCTCTCCGTTCCACCCGGCGCGGAAGAATGCTTGCGGGAGGGCCGTCGGTAGCGTCGACCCACTCGACATCGAATGAACCGCGATATCCGAAGAGCGGCCCCCAAATGCGGTTCGAGACCGAGACCTGGATCTGATAGCGTTCCGTGTCGTCGTCATACCACTCGCAGACATCCGCGATACCAGAGAAGAACTGCGGGAAACGGAACCCCAACGGGCCCTCGTAGAAGCGCTGTTCTCCAGAGCGGAGACGCAGCCCACCACTGTCGTCCACTGAGAGCTCCAGTTCCACGGCGAGGTGCTGGTGCGTACCCAGGTAGTCGACGATGCGGGCGCGCGCCTCGCTGTAAATCATGTAAGCGTCGAACCGCCGCGTGACGTTGGTCTTGAAGGTGCGTAGCCAGGTGACTGTCTCGCGACCGAGTTCATCGCGGTAAGCCCAGTTCTGGATCTCGAAAGGAATGTTGTGGCCCTGGTCAGGAAACATGATGTTTCGCCAGGTCCCAACGTAGAGAAACGGCAGCGTGTACCAAGGGCCTCGCCAGACCTCTTGCATCACCCCGCGGCCGATGGCTGCTTGTCCCCCTTCGCTGCGGATCGCAAAGCGTTCTTGGATACGAGGATGAAGTCGGGTGAAGTCGTCGCCAAGCACCTGTTGATAGATAGACTTCATGGCTTCGCCTTGCGGACCTCGGGCTTTCGTATACATCGTGTCGCTGAGGGGAGATTGCCCAGCGTCAATAGTCCTACGACGGCCAGCGCCGCGACTGCGACGTTGAGCGTAATCGGATTAAAGGCATGGAATGCGCGGTGAGCCGAGTTGACCACCACCCCGACCGTCGCCGCGGACATCAGCAGCAGGGTCGTAATCCACGGCCAACGACTTCGCGATACGAACGGAAAAGCGAGCCCGAACAGCAGTTCAACGACCCCTGCGAGCCGCACTCCCGAAGCGGCCGATTGTTCGTTGACTCCGGCTTCGAGCAACATGGCCAACTCGTCCTGGTGCAGCCAAAGCAGCTTTGGCACGACTCCATGCCAGATCCAAGTGAAGGTGAGGGCCGATGTAGCCGTCGCGTGCGTGATCGCCCGGCGAGCCGACTCGGCCGGGTCCACGCTCGATTCGATCCAGAGCCGCAGTCGATCGAAACTCCAGGCGGTCGCCCAGCCCATCACCGGGCGAAAGAGGATGCGGTCTAAGAGGCGACCTAAGAGACCTCCGCGCACCTGGTAGTCATAAGCCGTGAGGAATCGGACGGCTCCGGCGGCCTCCTCATACTTCCAGTAGCCCGAACCGTCGCGAATCAGCGAAAGCGGGTCCTCGGAGCCGAACCTGAGTGCGGAGGTGCGCGAGCATTCGCTAGTCATTTCGCCGACCGTTTCGCCCCACCCTTCGATGGCCAGTCCGAACCCAAGCCGAGTAGCGTAGCGGAATCGCTGTAGCCCGCTCTCGTCGGCGGGCCCGAGGTAATCGATCTGCGAAAAACGCAGATCCCACCGTTCATGAAGTTCGGGCGTCTGTGTATGCCGCCAAACTTCGTCGAGCGATGTCTGAATGCTGGTTTCGACGTAGATCGACAATTGCTTGAATTCTACTGGACCCGAATCCGGTTGAACTCACGCGGGATGCCCGTGTCCTGCTCCGAGCGCGGGTCATGCAGATTCCGCACCTCACACTTCGCCCCGGGCGGAACCACAGTCCCGCAACTAGCCACGTGTGTATTGAACTGACAGCGCCCTGCTTGAGCCGTCTTGAGTTCCAGAGTTCCGACGCCTTGGTTGCCGGGCTTGACGTGAATCTTCAACACCTTGGGCTCGACGTCGAATTCCATCCTGTCGTCCGTCCGCGGATCGCGTCTGGGCCGGACGAAACAGTCGCCTTCCATGTAGACGCTCAGGTACACGTCTCCTTCCTGACAGGCGGAACTGGTTGCGACAAACGCTCCCATCAACAGGAACCCGTCCTCGGGCTTATCCGGGTGGTCGATGGCGTTGCCTTTGACCGTGACCAAACAGGTCCAGTCATCCGGCAGGGGAGAGGGAAGGCCGTCGTCAGCGGCATACGCGCCGACGGAGCAAGACAATAGAAAAACTGCGACCAGCCGAGTCCGCATCAGGAAACACCTCCTAGGCTGATCGCAAATGACGCGGGGCGCCGCGCAAGGGTTTCGCGCGGCGCCCCGAAAACAAGAATTCTCTTCTGCGGCTAGTTGGTGATGTCGCTCGTCACCGACGCCTTGCGGATCGGCAAGTAGAGCTTGTACCACTCTTTCTGCGCGTCGCTGCCGGCGTAGTCGGCCAGCGCCTTCTCGCTCTCAAACTCCATTACGAAAGCGGCCTGCTTGGTCTGCGACTTGATCGAGCGCAGCCAAACCCGCTTCACGCCGGGGTAGTGCATGTTCTTGACTCCGTCCAGCGCGGCTTTGATCTGCTCGGGGGTGGCGTCTTCCTTCCAGTCGAGGGTGACCACGTGGATGACCGTCGAGGGCGTCTCGATCTTGGACTCATGGTGGGCTCCGACGGCGACGCCGGACGCGAATACGCCGGCGGCCAAGAGAGCGGCGACGGCGAGGTACAGAGATTTGATTTGCATTGGGGATTCTCCTTTCAAAGCGAACTACGGGACACGCGCCGGGAATCCCCGACGAACCCGTTAGTTTAGCGGGTCGCCGGGGCCTCAAGAAGTAAACCTAGGCGCGCCTTCAATCAAGTCCGAGCAATTCTACTTTGAAATGAAAAGTTCTTGGTGTATGATTGATCAGGTCGCGCCCCGTGGCCGGAAGCAGGAGAGGAGTAGGGATGCATATCGATCAGATTCGTCGTTCGCCGTTGGTGCAGATGGCCGCACTAGGAGTGTTGACGTTGGTTCTGCAGATACCGGTGCTCATGATTTGGGAACTGGTGAGCGATCGCGATCGCACGCGAGACCAGGCGGTACGCGAGATCGCGTCGAGCTGGGGGAACGAGCAGCAGGTGGTGGGGCCGTACCTCTTGGTGCCCTATCGCTATGAGACGGTCCACAAGAACGAGGAAGGCGAGGCCTTCATCCGCACGCACACGGCGGCGGGGGCCTTTCTCGCAGAAACCCTCTCGGCCCAGTCCACGTTGGAGACGGAGACTCGCTATCGAGGCATCTTCGAGGCTCCGGTCTACCGCGGTTCCATTGACCTGGAAGGCCGGTTCGCTCGCCCGGATTTCAGCGGATTTCACGACGGGTTCAAAGAGGCGCTGTGGGATCAGGCGCAGCTCGTTTTCGAGATCAGCGACGCGCGCGCGTTGGAGAATGCCGTCGCCGTCCGATGGGGCGCTGTCGACGTCTCCTTCTCTCCCGGGACCGGTTTGCTAGGCCCCGAGCGTCGCGGTATCCATGCCCTCGTCCCTCTGACCGGCGAAGAGGATGCTGTTGCTTTCTCAACCCGGCTTGAGATGAAGGGCAGCCGCTCGATCCGCTTCGCCCCGATGGCCCGGGATACGAAGGTGAGCATTGCCGGCGATTGGGCGTCGCCGAGCTTCCAGGGCGCTTGGTTGCCTACCGTGCGCGAGGTGGGGGAAGACGGCTTTACGGCGTCCTGGAGCGTGCCGCATTTGGGGCGCAACTACCCGCAGCGTTGGGCGAACGTGCCCGAGGCGGCCGTCGTTCACGGATCGCTATTTGGCGTGGACCTGCTGTCTCCGGTCGACGCCTACCGGCAGACCGACCGGTCCCTGAAGTATCAGATCCTCTTTCTCGGGCTGACCTTCACGACGATTTGGCTTTTTGAAGTCCTGGCCGGAGCGCGGGTACATTGGATTCAGTACGCGTTGATCGGCGCCGCTCTCTGTGTCTTCTACCTGTTGGAGTTATCGCTGAGCGAGCACCTGGGATTCGGATTGGCCTATGCGCTGGCGGCTGGGGCGGTCTTGGGGCTGGTGACGATGTACTCCCGCGCCGTGTTGAAGGCGCCCGGCAGAACCGCCGCCCTGGCTGGCGTGGTGGCCTCGCTCTACGGTTGCCTTTACGTGCTGATCCGGCTGGAGGACTACGCGTTGCTGACCGGTTCGATCGGCCTGTTCGTGGTACTGGCCGCCATCATGTATCTAACGCGCAACGTCAACTGGCATCAGCCTCGATCGGACGTCGCCGAGACTAACCCGGACCCTGCGCGGTAAGCCGCCTTCCCGTACTCTAGGGACTGCGCGAGGCCGGCTCGCGCAGTCCTTCATGCAAACTACGCGGTTTTGGCTTTTGTTGATCCTTCCGGCGCTCTTGTGGAGCGACGGTCTCCTTCGAGGGCAAACGATCACGCCCGAGCAACTGGAGAACGCCGCGGAAGACACGTCCTCGTGGCTGACCTACGGGCGCGACTACTCCGGCCACCGGTTCGTCGACCTGGACCAGATCACTCCCGGCAACGTCGATCGCCTCCAGCCTGCTTGGGTCTTCGCCACCGGCGGAGACAACCGCGGCCTACAGGCGACGCCGCTGCTCTACAAGGGCGTGATGTACGTTTCCGCCGACGACTCGCGCGTGTTCGCGTTGGATGCACGAACAGGCGCGAAGATCTGGAGCTACACGCCCGAAATGCCCGCCGAAGCCGAGCGCGTCTACTGCTGCGGCTCGATCAACCGCGGCGTGGCTTTGCTCGGCGACAACGTCTACATCGGCACGATGGACGCTCGACTCGTCGCGCTGAACCGCGAGACCGGAGAGGTTGCGTGGGAGAGCGAGGTCGTCGACTGGCGTCAGGGCTACAGCATCACCGGCGCCCCGCTCGCGCTGAAGGATATGGTGCTCACCGGCGTCGCCGGGGGCGAGTTCGGCATTCGCGGCTTCGTCAAAGCCTTTGACGCGAAGACCGGCGAACTGCGTTGGACGGCCTACACCATTCCCGGCCCCGGCGAACCCGGCAACGAGACCTGGCCGGGCGACACGTGGAAGAACGGCGGCGGGCCGACCTGGACGACCGGCGTTTACGATCCCAAACTCAACCTCGTCTACTGGAACACTGGCAACGCCGCGCCCTGGAATTGCCACATGCGCAAGGGCGACAACAAGTGGACGGCTTCGACGATAGCCATCGACGCTGACACGGGCACGATTGAGTGGGGTTTCCAATACACGCCATGGGATTGTTGGGACTACGACGCCGTCTCGACCCCGGTCCTCGCCGATCTGACGCTGCCTGACCACGGTCCCGTTCAGGCGCTGTTCCACCACGACAAGAACGGCTTCTTCTACGCCCTCGACCGTACCGACGGCAAATTTCTCTACGGCGATCCGATCGTCCCCGGAATCAACTGGGCCTTTGGTCTCGACCCCGAGACTGGGCGCCCGGATGTGAACCCGGACATGATCGCTGAGTCGGGCGGCCAGGAAGTCGGCCCGATCATCCCCAGCCTGGAGGGCGCCATCGACTGGCAACCGCTGGCCTACAACGCGGAACTCGGCTACCTCTACTTCATGTCCAACCAGTGGGCGATGGGCTACCGCTTCTGGGAAGAGGACAAGGTTGAGAAACCGACCAACGGCGAGTGGTATCTGGGGGCGGACTATCAGCAGTACATGACCAGCGATAACCCCGGCAACTTCGTCGCCTTTGACGTGCGCAAGCGGGAAGTCGTGTGGCGAGCGGTGAGCCCCGCGCCGTTCTGGGCGGGCGCGGTCGCGACCTCCACGGGACTCGTCTTTACCGGCGACATGCGCGGCTACTTTATGGCCCTCGACGCCCGCACCGGTACGCTGCTCTGGCAATTCCAAACCGGCTCCGGCATCATCGGCAGCCCGATCACCTACGAGCTCGACGGCATCCAATACGTCGCCGTGCCTTCGGGCGGCATCGGCGGCGACATGACGTTCTATTACACCGAGCCCAAGGCGGGGAACCTCTTCGTCTTCGCGCTCGACGGCGGCGGTCCGGCGCGCGTTTCGCCGGGCTCGAACTTGGTGACGCTGAAGGGCGGGTTGCCGCGCGTCGGGGAGCCCGGGCATACGTTAGGCGGGCGCGTGCTGCCGGGGTACGGCTTCGAGCCGACCGAAGGCGGCGATCCGATCGAAGGTTCCGGGCCTCCGCAGCCGACGGGAGATGCCGCGTCGGCGCCCACGACCGATTCGGCCGCCTCCGCGAACGGGGAAGCGATCTATCGGGCGCGTTGCTTTGGCTGCCACAAGTCCGCGGGCGGGAGCGGGCCGAACGTGTTCGGCAGGAAGCTCACAGACGAGGCCTTTTCCGCGGTTGTGAAAGCGGGGCGTCCTGGGACCGCCATGCCTGCGTTCGGGAGTTTGCTGAGCGAAGCCGAGATCGAGGCGGTGCGGGCGTTTACTGCGTCGAGAGATCGGATGTAGGGCGAGCTTCCGCTCTGCACTCTCCACTCCTAGTCTCGACCCAATTGGAGAATCGGAATGACCAACGACTTCGCAGAGAATGCCATACACCAGGTCTTGTGGCCAGACGCCGACTTTGAATCGATAGCTATTGGCTTTGAGGACGTGACGATCGAGTTAAGGGAGTCGACTGGTCGGCAAGGAGTATTTCGATGCGGCGGCCACATCGGCTTCGAACTAGTCGGTTTTTGGGGGGAGATGATCATCGAGAGTGCTGAGATCTCGATGACAGATCCATTCATCGAGGAATGCTGGAATTCTATCGCCGAGCGCTATCGTCGCCCTCCGCCGGAGTCTGGCCTCCCCGCTCGCGACTGCGATCCCGAATGGATGCTGTTTCAGATCAGGTTCATCGACACCTCTGTCCTCCGCGTCGTGGCCTCGGAGTTCTCGTGGCGACCTCGTGAGTGAATTGGAAGAACAGTCGCCGTATGAACGCCACGCGAACGCCAGAAGATCTCGGCCCTACGGACACCGGCCGTACTAAAGGCCCATGTCGATTCGCCCCGTAAAACGCCAGAGCCAATCCCAATCCACCATGGAGGGCGCCGGCGTCCACCTCCGTCGCGCCTTCGGCTTCGGCAATACCGAAGAGACCGATCACAGACGCAGGGCTCAAGGCTGTCCGCGCCTTCACGGCCTCGCGTGATCGGCTATAGTTTCATGGAATTACCCGTGTTCGCCAGAGTACTGGTCCTCATTGCTCTCACATTCAATGTGGGTTGCCTCGACGTTGCGTTTCGGATTGATACGTCGCTCGTCGAGGAGGAGACCTGGTACGGCGATGCGGCTTTGGAGTTTGAGGGATTCGGTTTCCCCAAGGGCATTGACGACGTGGTTCTCACGTTCAACCACGAGAACAACGCATTTTGGCTCCGCTCCTCTTTCCGCGATCCGAAACACCTGGACGCCTTGGTCGAATCCCTTCGAAAGGAGGCCCCGCCGCAGCTTTGCGTGCCGTTTAAGACAGGCTGGTGGGAGCACGACGGGCTGGCCGACGTGAAACGTCATCCACAACGTGTTTGGTACTGGTCAGGCGAGCCTCTAGACGGATACGTGACATTCGATCACGACACGTTGACCGTTCATGCATTCCACTGCGGCGGCCAACAGTGGATCTGGCCCTGAATCTCCGGCGCGTGCGACAACAGCCATACTAAGACCCGATGTCGATTCGCCCCGTAAAACGCCAGAGCCAATCCCAACCCACCATGGAGGGCGCCGGCGTCCACCTCCGTCGCGCCTTCGGCTTCGGCAATACCGAAGAGACCGATCCCTTCCTGCTGTTGGACGACTTCCGCAATGAGAACCCGGCCAACTATCGCGCCGGTTTCCCTTGGCATCCCCATCGTGGCATCGAGACCATCACCTACGTGCTCGCCGGGACCGTCGATCACGCCGACAGCCTGGGCAATTCCGGCGCAATCGCGGCCGGCGACGTGCAGTGGATGACCGCCGGCAGCGGCATCGTCCATCAGGAGATGCCCAAGGGCGACCCCGGTGGTCGCATGCACGGCTTTCAGCTCTGGGCGAACCTTCCGCGCGAACACAAGATGACTACGCCGCGCTATCAAGACGTGACGTCGAAGGACATCCCCGTTGTCACTGACGACGACGGCACGGAAGTTCGAATCGTCTGCGGCAGCTTCTGGGGTCAAAACGGTCCGGTGGACGGAATCGCCGCCGATCCTGTCTACCTCGACGTCACCGTACCGGCGGGCGTTCGCCGTACGCTCCCGGTCGAGACCACCCGCCACGCCTTCGCCTACGTCTTCAAAGGCGAGGGTAAGTTCGGCAACGCCTCTGAGCTGCAAGAGGTCAGGACCGACGTTGTGGGCGGACAGCCTGAACAGAGGGCGGGGAACCGTTCGCTACTCCTGTTCGACAATGGCGATGAGGTCGCCGTGGAAGGCGGAGAGGACGGTGTTCGCTTCTTGCTGGTTTCCGGCAAGCCGCTTGGTGAGCCGGTCGCTTGGCGCGGACCGATCGTGATGAACAGCGAGGGTGAGTTGCGACAGGCGTTCGAGGAATTGCAGGAAGGTACGTTCCTCAAGTAGAGGTCGGCGGAACACGGCGAGTTACCCGGATTACAATGGCCGGAATGAATCGCCGAGACTTCTTGTGTCTGTCTGCCGCCGCGGGACTCGCGGGATGCGCTTCCGCCCCCGATGCAGAGTCGTCCCGCAAGCCCAACATCATCTTTCTAATGGCCGACGACCTCGGCTACGGGCATCTCGGCTGCTATGGCCAAGAACGTATCCGCACGCCCCGCATCGATCGGTTGGCTGCCGAAGGGATGCGTTTTACCGACTGCTATGCCGGGTCGACGGTGTGTGCGCCCTCGCGATCCACGTTGATGACCGGTTTCCACACCGGTCACGCCTACGTCCGTGCCAACACCGGCGGCGTGCCTCTACGTCCAGAAGACGTGACGGTTGCTGAGGTGTTACGCGACGCCGGCTACGCGACCGGCCTCTTCGGCAAATGGGGGCTCGGCGCCGAAGGGACCACCGGCGTTCCCACCCGGCAAGGCTTCGACGAGTTTTTTGGGTACCTCCACCAGATCCATGCGCATTTCTACTACCCGGACTATCTGATGGAAGGCGAGACGCGCTTCCCTCTGCCGGGTAACGCCGACGGCGCGCGCGGCCAGTATTCGCATGACTTGGTCGTTGAGCGCGCTCTCGACTTCATCGAACGGCGCCAGGACGAGCCGTTCTTCCTCTACGTGCCGTTCACGATTCCGCACGCGGAGACGCTGGTGCCCGAGGACTCGCTGGCCGAGTATCGCGGCGAGTTTCCGGAGACTCCCTACGAGGGCTCCCACTACGCCGACCAGCCGACGCCTAACGCGGCGTTCGCCGGGATGGTGTCGCGGCTGGACCGCGACGTGGGTCGCATCGTCGACCAGATCGACGAACTCGGCCTGGGTGAAGACACGGTGATCTTCTTTACGTCAGACAATGGGTCAATCTCGGGCTTCAATATCGACGATGAAGTCTTCCACGGCTCCGGCCCGTTACGCGGCTTCAAGCGCGACGTCTATGAGGGAGGCATTCGCACGCCGATGATCGCACGGTGGACCGGAACAGTCGAACCTGGCGCCGTCTCTGACCTTCCATGGGCTTTCTGGGACTTTCTCCCGACAGCAGCGGAACTGGCGGGAGTTTCAGCGCCGGACGGCATCGACGGCATTTCTGTCGCCCCCACCCTGACAGGCGAAGGCGAGCAACCTCGACACGACTACCTCTACTGGGAGTTCGAGCAACGCGAACGCTGGGGCCGAGCGGTGCGCATGGGCAAGTGGAAAGCCGTCGAACCGGCTCGCGACGCGCCGCTGGAACTCTACGACCTCAATGCGGACCTGGGCGAGACGCGGAACCTGGCCGACGAGCACCCGGACGTGGTGGAGCGGATGCAGGCCGTTCTGGCGCAAGCACACACGGAGCCGGCTCCCCAAGTCGAGCCCGGCTGGCAACCCTAGCGCCCACAAAATCGATACCAGATCGACACCGGCAACCCCCGCTCGCTACAATCGCGACGAGATGAGCCAACATTTTCCCAACTACATCAACGGCGAGTGGGTCGAGTCCGACGCCAAGTCCGAAAACCGCAATCCGGCGGATACCAGCGACCTCGTTGGCACGTTCTCCAAGGGAACGGCCGAGGACGTTGAGCGCGCTGCTGACGCCGCTCAAGAGGCCTTTGCCGGCTGGGCCGGCATGCCCGCTCCCGCCCGCGGCAACCTGCTCTACAAGATCGCCGACATCCTGGAGAAGAACCTCGATTCCCTCGCCAAAGAGATGACTCGTGAGGAGGGCAAGACCTTCCCCGAGGCCAAGGGCGAGACGATGCGCTCGATCAACATCTTCCGCTACTTTGGCGGCGAAGGCTCCCGTGCGGGCGGCATGATGGTGCCCTCGGAGCGCCCCGGCGTCTTCATGTGGGCCGAGCGGAAGCCGCTCGGCGTCGTCAGCCAAATCAACCCTTGGAATTTCCCTTCGGCCATCCCGGCCTGGAAGCTCGCCCCGGCGCTGGTCGCCGGCAACACCGTTTTGCTGAAGCCCGCCTCGGCCGCGCCCCTCTCGTCTTGGCGCATCGTCGAAGCCTGCCATGAAGTCGGTGTCCCCGCGGGAGTCGTCAATTTCCTGGCGGGCCCGGGTGGAGCAGTCGGCAACGGGCTTGTCGACAACAAGCACGTCCAAGCGGTCTCGTTCACCGGCTCGTGCGAAGTCGGCAACGGCATTCACGAACGCGCCTCCGCTCGGAAACTGCGCATTCAGCTCGAGATGGGCGGCAAGAACCCGACTATCGTTCTTGCTGACGCCGACATGGCCTCGGCCGTCGGTAATGTCATCAACGCCGCGATGTTTTCCACCGGCCAGAAGTGCACCGCCACCAGCCGCGTGATCGTTGAAGAAGGCATCTACGACGAGTTCGTCTCCAAGCTGGTCGACTTCGCGAAGGGGCTCAAGGTCGGTAACGGCCTGGAAGACGGCGTCCAGATCGGACCCGCCATCGACGAAGCCCAACTCAAGGTCGACGACGAGTACTGCCGCATCGCCGAGCAGGAAGGCGCCACGATCGCCTGCGGCGGCAACATCCTCAGCGACGGCGACTACTCGAAGGGTTACTTCTTCGAGCCGACCGTCATCACGGACGCGACCAACGACATGCGCATCTCGCGCGAAGAGGTTTTTGGCCCGGTGCTCACCGTGCTTAAAGCCAAGGACTTCGAGCACGCAATGGAACTGGCCAACGACACGGAGTTCGGTCTCTCGGCCTCGGTCCAGACGACCAGCGTCAACAAGGTGTTTGAGTTTGTGAAAGGCATCCAGGCCGGTCTCGTCACAGTGAACTTGCCGAGCGCGGGCGTTGAGTACCAGTTGCCCTTCGGCGGCTCCAAGGGATCAAGCTTCGGTCCCAAGGAACAAGGCCCCGTCGGACTCGACTTCTACACCGACTACAAGACGGTCTACCTCAAGTACTAGTCGCCCGTTGATCTGTTGATCCGCCGACCGTTGATCCTTCTGGACCGACCGCGGATCAACAGATCAACCGATCAACGGATCAACCGAAATGAAACTCACCCAACTCAAGACCGACTCCGGCCTCGTCGCCGCGATCGTCGAGGGCGACAAGCTGCGCCCGGTTCCCAACCAAACCACCGGATCGCTCATCGTCCAAGCACAAGCCAGCGGCAAGCCCCTGGCTGAAGTGGCTCGCGCACTGGCCCTGGAAGAGTTGGTCGAGGGGGAGACGGCGATCCCCATCACGCCGTCTGAGGTCTGGGCTTGCGGCTGCACGTATGCTCCGTC
>Ga0209273_10000227_pt1 | contig 93109 bp, 86 predicted proteins | sample tdAd471_FD_187126 | JGI IMG/M metagenome (GOLD analysis project Ga0209273, IMG submission 187126) | Marine sediment microbial communities from the Atlantic coast under amendment with organic carbon and nitrate - tdAd47.1 (SPAdes)... | ecosystem: Environmental > Aquatic > Marine > Coastal >...
CCGGCGGAAAGGAACGCAAGGTGCGTGCCTTCCTCTAGCGGGGGTAAGGCACGCTCTTCGGCGAAGACGTCGGTGCTTTCACAAACCGGGCCCACCACGTCATAGGTCTGGCGCGGGGTGGACGGGTCCGCTTCTTTCAAGGGCAGCATCTCGTGCCAGGCCTGATAAAGCGCAGGCCGGATCAAATCGTTCATGGCCGCATCGATGATGGCGAATTTTTTCGATACGGCCTCTTTGACATAGAGCACTTGGGTGACGAGCAATCCCGCATTGCCGGTGATCATGCGTCCCGGCTCAAAGATCAATCGCACGTCAAGCTCATCCGTCACGGCGCGGATCATCTTGGCATAGGCCTCGGGTTCCGGTGGCGCGATCTCGCCCGCCACGTAAGGAATGCCCAAACCGCCGCCGAGATCGAGCCGTTCGATTGTGTGACCCTTGGCACGCAGCTCGCGCACCAGATTAGCCGCTTTTTTGAAGGCCTCTTCAAAAGGCGTCAGCTTGGTGATCTGGCTGCCGATGTGAATGTCGAGGCCTTTAACCGCAATGCCGGGCAGGGCCGCGGCCATGTCAAAGGCATCATGCGCGCGTGCCCAGGGGATACCGAATTTGTTTTCCGCTTTGCCGGTGGAAATGTTCTTGTGCGTGCCCGCATCCACATCCGGATTGATGCGCAGAGCGATGGACGCTTTGACGCCCATGCTCTCGGCCACTTCGGACAAGCGCTGCAGTTCGGGTTCGGATTCCACATTGAACTGGTAAATGCCAGCTTCCAATGCAGCCTGCATTTCAGCGCGCATCTTGCCCACGCCGGAATAGACAATGCGCTCGCCCGGAATACCGGCGGCCAAGGCGCGGGCCAGCTCGCCCCCCGAGACGACGTCGGCACCCGCGCCGCAATCGCCCAAGGTTTTGAGGACCGCAATGTTGGCGTTCGCCTTGACCGCGAAACAGATCAGCGCATCGCCTGCGCCAAAGGCATCGCGGAACACGCGAAAGTGCCGCTCCATGGTCGCCGTCGAATAGCAATAAAAAGGCGTGTCCACTTCTGCAGCGATCTGCATAAGCGGAACGTCCTCGGCATAGAGCCAGCCGTTGCGGTACCCGAAGTGGTTCATGCGCCGTCAGGCTCTCCCGCAGGCTCAGAATGATCCGGCGGCGGCAGAAGGTCGCCCTTCTTCCCGCAGGCGCTGAGCGGCAGCGTTAACGCTAGTGTGACAATGACCAGCAGGCTGGCGCGTAGAGCACGTATCATGTTCCGGCCTTTCATCCATTCCATCAAAGACTTAGTGTGCCAAGGAAAGGCGGCGAAAACCAGTCACCATAGTGTAATTGATATGCTTGCAGGATGTGATTTAGTGTTGGGGGACAAGGCGGGGCGTCTTGTGGAGATGAGTATGAAGCGTCTGTTGGGGATTGTCCTGGCATTGTTTTGGGCCGCACCGGCCCTGGCTGACTATCAGGCCGCCGCCACCTATAGCGCGAGTTACCGTGGGATCTCCCTTCTCGTCATTGAGGATGGCGAGGTGGTTTTCGAGGATTATCCCGGTGATGGCGCGGCAGATCGCGCCCAGCCGCTGGCCAGCGGCACCAAAAGCTTCGCCGGGATCATGGCCGCCGCCGCGGTGCAGGACGGCCTTTTGACCCTGGACGAGCGCGTGTCGGATACGATCACCGAATGGCAGGGCAGCCTGCGCGAAGAGATCACCATCCGGCAGTTGCTGAACCTGACCGACGGACTGCGTGTGCCCCGACGGGCGGGGCGTGTTCCGCCCTACAATATGGCGGCCCAGGTGCGCCTCGGTCGGCGCCCGGGAGAGAGTTTCGTCTACAGCCCGGTTCCCTTTCAGGTCTTTGGCGAAGTGATGCGCCGCAAACTCGACGGCGATCCGCTGGAGTATCTCACCCGGCGTGTGCTCGACCCCATTGGCTTGGAAGTCGCTGAATGGCGCGAGGGGCGAGACGGCAACCCGACCTGGCCGACCGGTGCGCAACTGACCGCGCGCAACTGGGCGCGGCTTGGCGAATTTCTGCTGGCGCGCGGTGCATGGAACGGCGAGCAGCTTGTAAGCCCCGAAGCTTTCGAAGAATTGTTCATCGGCTCCGACGTCAATCCCGCCTACGGGCTGACCTGGTGGTTGATCCGGCCCGTCAGTTTCGAATTCGCCGCCTCGACCCCGCCGATGGATGACTCAACGGACTTTTGGCAACACCCCGATGTCTTTCCCGATGACATGGTGATGGCCGCCGGCGCGGGCGACCAGCGGCTTTATGTCTCCTGGGAACGGAACATGGTGGTGGTGCGTCAGGCCGAAGGAATTATCGGCGCACTTATGGGCCATCGGCTCAGCTGGTCCGACGTGCAGTTCTGGCGCCTGCTGGAAGCCCCGCCCGGCGAACGGCCCGATCCGTTGCCGCCGGTCATCATCACCCCTGACGGCATGCCGCGGGGTGCTGTGGTGCAATTGCCCTCTGGCGCCGTTGTGGCGCTTCCCCCGGTTGCTGAAAGCGATGAGGAAGAAGCGGGCGAGGAAGAGGACGAAAGGGAGGACGGTGAGTTTGTCGGCCCCACGTTCTGAGGCGCCGCGCTAACTCAGTTGCGCTTTCCACCAGGCAATCTGCTTTTCAACCTGTTCGGGCGCGGTGCCGCCAAAGCTGCGCCGTGAGGCCGCGGACGCTTCAACACTCAGCACACTGAAGACCTTGTCGGTTATGTGGGGCTCGACCTCTTGCATGACGGCAAGCGGCAGATCGGCAAGCATGACCCCCGCGGCCTCGGCCTTGGCCACAATGGCCCCCGTTGCGTGGTGCGCCTCGCGAAACGGCAGGCCCAGCTCCCGCACCAGCCAATCGGCAAGATCCGTTGCGGTGGAATATCCGCCCGCGGCGGCCGCGCGCATGGCGCCTTCGTTCGGCGTCAGGTCGCCCACCATGCCGGTCATGGCGGCGATGACGAGACCGAGCGAGCCAAGCGCATCGAACACGGGTTCTTTGTCTTCCTGCATGTCCTTGGAATAGGCGAGCGGCAAGCCCTTCATCACCGTGAGCAGGCTCACCAGCGCGCCGATAATGCGCCCCGCCTTGGCGCGGGCAAGTTCCGCCGCGTCCGGGTTGCGCTTCTGCGGCATGATGGAGGAGCCGGTGGAGAAGGCATCCGATAGCGTGATGAAATGAAACGGTGCGCTCGACCAGATCACAATTTCTTCGGCAAGGCGGCTCATGTGTGTTGCGCAAATGGCGGCGGCGGCGAGGGCTTCCAATGCAAAGTCCCGCGCCGAAACACTGTCGAGGGAATTGCGCGTGGGCCCGTCAAAACCCAGCGCCTTTGCCGTCACGTTCCGATCGATGGCGTAGGGCGTCCCGGCAAGGGCGGCAGCGCCCAGTGGCGATTCATTCAGCCGCTTGCGCGCATCGGCAAAACGGCCCCGGTCGCGGGATGCCATTTCCACATAGGCCAGCAAGTGATGACCGAAAGTGACGGGCTGCGCCGTCTGCAAATGGGTAAAGCCCGGCATGATGGTGGCCGCGTGCGCTGACGCCTTGGTCAGCAGCGCGTCCTGAAACGCCTTCAGGTCCTTGTCGAGCCCGTCGATGGCATCGCGCACATAAAGCCGAAAGTCCGTCGCCACTTGGTCATTGCGCGACCGCGCGGTGTGCAGGCGGCCGGCGGCCTCGCCAATCAGGTCCTTCAGCCGCGCTTCGATGTTCATGTGAATGTCTTCAAAGGCGGTTTTGAATTCGAAGCTACCGGATTTGATTTCCTCTTCAATGGTGTCGAGGCCTTTCAATATGGCGCTCGCGTCATCCGCCGAAATGATCTTTTGCGCGGCCAGCATTTCGGCGTGCGCGCGGCTGCCCGCGATATCCTGTGCCCACAGACGCTGATCAAAGCCGATCGAGGCGTTAATCGCCTCCATCAGCGCGTCGGGAGACGCGGCAAAACGCCCGCCCCACATTTCATTCGCGGGCTTGCCGCCCTTGTCACTCGGATTATCTTTGCTCACGGCTCCGGCCCGGCTTAAAACCATTGTTGAATTCAACCCTAGCGGCAGGACCCCCTTTTGGTCGAGAAGCTTTTCGCAATTGCAGCAGCGGCACTTCTGCTCACCGCCTGCGGGCCAGAGGGGGGCGGCTATTCCCGTCTTGCCCATGGGGAAATGGCGGCGTTCGAGTTTCATGGCACCCCTGCGCCCGCGACCGAGGCGAGCTTCCTCGATGCGAATGATGAGGAGGTGAGCATTGCCGATTTTGAGGGCAAGGTGCTTCTTGTAAATTTATGGGCCACCTGGTGCGCGCCCTGTGTGCACGAGATGCCGCAGCTTGATGCACTGGAGGCCGAGCTCGGCGGGCCGGAGTTTCAAGTGATCGCCATTTCCGCCGACCGTCGCCCGCGCGAGGAAGTCGAAGAAGTGCTGCGCGAACGCATCGGCGCAACGCATATCGCGAACTATATGGACAACAATCTCGGCTTCTCGCTTGGTTCGACCGTCGAGGGCTGGCCCACGACGATCCTTTATGATCGCGAGGGGCGCGAGCTTGGCCGCATCGCCAGCCCCGCGGAATGGGACAGCGAGGATGCCCATCGCCTGATCGAAGGGGTGATTGAGGCAACACGGTCCTGAGCCGTGCTAGTGTCTCCTCAAGATTCTGAGGAGACCTGATTATGGCGGAACGCCCACCCTTTATTTTCCATTGGAAAGACCATCTCGGCGAAGACAAGAACCACTATCCCGGCAGTGAGGAACCCTTGTGCTATGGCACGGAAATTACCGATCGCATGGGGCTCATACACATCGGTCTGGGCGTTGATGTGTTGCCGCCAGGGCGGCGGTCCAGCTGGCCCCATTGTCACGAGGGCGAGGAAGAATTTTTCCTGATCATCGAAGGCACCCCCGACATCTGGGTCGATGGGGAACTGCATCGCGTGGGCCCGGGGGACTGCATCGGCTTTGCCCCCGGCACCGGCGTCTCGCATACTTTTATCAACAATACCGATGAAACGGTGGTCTATCTGGCGGTGGGCGAGCGGCAGAAGATGGCCAACACGCGCATCCACTATCCCTTCCATCCCAAACGAAATGAAGAGATCGGTGAACGCCACTGGAAAGAGGCCGAAGGCCGCGCGCTCGGCCCCCACGACGGCAAGCCCGATGCGATGCGGAAGGTGGAGGGTTAGGATTGGTGCTCTAGCCAGGAGGTAAGATGGACCTGTCAAACCTAATTGATGCGCGCGAACTCGCCATACTCATCTGGCTAGCGGTCGCGCTGCCCCTGCTTCTGAGATGGAAGCCGGGCCGTGGTATCATAGGCGGTTTGTGGAAGACCTTTGCCGGTGCCACCAAGCTGTACCAGCTTTTCGCACTTGCCGGTGTTTACGTGATCCTTGAAGTGCTTGCTCTTTGGGGGTTGGGGTATTGGGGGCTGGGTCATCTCAAAAGTACAGTGTTATGGGCTGTGACCGCTCCGACGTTCGCCATGTATCGCCTCTACCAAGCATCGGATGACTACGCCTACTTCAGGCAGGCATTGGCTGATGCCTTCAAAGTGACAATCGCCATCGAGTTCCTTGTGGAGTTCTATCCATTCAACATCTGGATTGAACTTGTCATCATCCCCCTGACATTCATCCTGCCGCTGCTTGCCTACTCAGCCTCAAAGTCAGAAGAAACCAAGTGGCTTGAGAGAGCGTTTGAGTGGGGCCTAGCGATCATTGGCTTCGTAGCACTCTTTCATGCGGTGAGGATGGTATTTGCCCACTTCGAGACCTTTGCCACAGTCTCAACACTCATCACCTTCGTGTTGCCGCTGGTCCTCTTCGCTGGGTTCCTTCCGTTTCTCTATGCGCTTGCGATCCAGAAGAACTACGAGCGGGCGTTTGTTCGGGTGAAGTATTCTCTGAAGGACCCACAGCTTGCCAGGTTCGCCAAAGTCAGATCGGCCCTGACCTTCGGTCCCCGCATCAATCTCCTAAGGCGGTGGACCAGAGACTTGAACGCCTTGGAGCCAAAGACCCGGGAAGATGTGCGTCAATCAATACGGGCCACCTTCGACAACCAACATCGTGCACAAACCGACAAACCCATTCCGGAGAGCGAGGGGTGGTCGCCCTACAAGGCCAAAGACTTCTTGCTGGCAGACGGGCTCAAAACCGACGACTACCATGTACTGATAGGAGAAACTGATCGATGGTGGGCAGGTACATCATATCTCGAAATTGGTAGCGGCATCCTACCCAACAACATCAGCTACTATGTGGACGGCGACAAAGAAGCAGTGAAGCAACTCAAGCTGGTTCTCAACGTCAACGAACGGAACCAAGCTGCCGAGGCACATGAGAAGCTCTCTCACCTTACAGTCAAACTCATCGAACTCGCTTTGGGATGCGAAGTTCCCCCAAATGCCCACAATGCGCTCAAGTACGGCGAGCCAATAAATGCGGAGCTCCGAGGCAAAGTGCTATCCATTGAGCGCCAGGAGTTTCCGAATGGCTCCGGCTATACTATCAAGGTGGTTCTCAAGGTTCCGGGATTTGATTTGGGGTTCTAGCGCGTCGGTACCGGCGCTTCACCTGAGTAGTCGTAGAAGCCGCGGCCGGTTTTGCGGCCGAGCCAACCGGCTTCGACATATTTTACCAGCAGCGGGCAGGGGCGGTACTTGGTATCGGCGAGACCTTCGTAGAGCACTTGCATGATCGAAAGGCAGGTGTCCAAACCGATAAAGTCCGCCAGCTCAAGCGGGCCCATGGGGTGGTTTGCACCCAGCTTCATGGCCGTGTCGATGGCTTCCACTGTGCCCACGCCTTCATACAGCGTATAGACCGCTTCGTTGATCATGGGCAGCAGCACGCGGTTCACGATGAAGGCGGGAAAGTCTTCGGCGTTGGCCGGCACCTTGTCGAGGCGCTTCACCACTTCCTGCGCCATGTGATAGGTGGGCTCGTCCGTCGCGATACCGCGAATGATCTCGACCAGCTTCATCATCGGCACCGGGTTCATGAAGTGAAGCCCGATAAAATGTTCCGGCCGGTCGGTGGAGCTCGCCAGCCGCGTAATGGAAATCGACGAGGTGTTGGTCGCCACATAGGCGCCCGGTTTCAGGTGCGGGCAGAGCGCGGAAAAGATCTTGCGCTTGACGTCTTCGTTTTCGGTCGCCGCTTCAATGGTCAGGTCCGCGCCGTTCATGGCGGCAAGGTCGGTGGCGGTCTGAATGCGTTTCAGCGCCGCGTCGCGGTCGCCCTCGGTAATCAGGTCGCGGTGGACCTGACGGTCCAGATTGTGCCCGATGGTTTCCAGCGCCGCGCCAAGCGCGTCGGCTGAGATATCGTTCAGGATCACGTCGTATCCGGCCAGCGCGCAAACGTGCGCGATGCCATTGCCCATTTGTCCGGCGCCAATCACGCCAACGGTTTTCACCTGCATGCTCTCATCCATTTTGGATGGCTCCGCCCTTCGTTGCCCCTCTTTTTGGCCTCTTCCGGGCCGGGGGCTTGTCTTCATATTCGCGCGCAGTCTAGCGGGGCGAGAATTTTTTGCAATGCAGCAAAATGACCTGACCCCCAAGAAAAAGGCCGGAAGCGCGTGCTCCCGGCCTTTGATCTGTTTTGGAAGTTGGCGGGCTTAGCCGAGAGCCGCTTCCAGTTCCGGCACCGCCTTGAACAAGTCCGCGACGAGGCCGTAGTCGGCGATTTGAAAAATCGGCGCTTCCTCGTCCTTGTTGATGGCGACGATGACTTTGCTGTCCTTCATGCCCGCCAAGTGCTGGATGGCGCCGGAAATGCCGACGGCGATGTAGAGCTCGGGGGCGACGACCTTGCCGGTCTGACCCACCTGCCAATCGTTCGGGGCATAGCCCGCATCGACGGCGGCGCGAGAGGCGCCCACCGCGGCGCCGAGCTTGTCGGCCACCTTTTCGATGATCTCGAAGTTTTCCTTCGAGCCCATGCCGCGACCGCCGGAGATGACGATGCGCGCGGCGGTGAGTTCGGGCCGATCGGACTTGGCGAGGTTTTCGCTCACGAAGGATGAGAGACCCGGATCGGCGGGGGCGTCGACGCTCTCAACAGAGGCCGAACCGTCATTGCCCGCTTTTTCAAACGTGGTCGTGCGCACGGTGATGACCTTTTTCGGGTCCGCCGTTTGCACCTGCATCATCGCGTTACCCGCATAGATGGGGCGTGTGAAGGTGTACGGCCCGTCCACGGAAACGATTTCCGAGATTTGCGCAACGTCCAGCGCGGCGGCGACCCGGGGCATGAAGTTTTTGCCCGTGGTGGTCGCGGGCGCGAGCACCGCATCGTAATTGGCGGCAAGCCCGGTCACGAGAGCGGACATGGGTTCGGCCAATTGCTTTTCGAGATAGGGCGCGTCGGCATGCAGCACTTTGGAAACGCCGCTGATCTTGGCGGCGGCTTCCGCCACGGCGCCTGCGCCAGAGCCAGCAACCAGCACATGAACGTCCTCACCCAGAGCGGCGGCGGCGGTCACGGTTTTGTTCGTGGCGTCTTTGAGTTCAGAATTGTCGTGTTCGGCAATAACGAGACTGGTCATTAGAGGACCCCCGCTTCGTTCTTCAGTTTATCGACGAGTTGCGCCACATCTTCGACCTTGATACCGGCCTGGCGTTGCGGCGGCTCGGTCACTTTCAGCACCTTGAGGCGCGGGGCCGTGTCGACGCCGTAATCGCCCGGCGCCTTTTCATCGATGGGCTTTTTCTTCGCCTTCATGATGTTCGGCAGCGAGGCATAGCGCGGCTCGTTGAGGCGCAGGTCCGTGGTGATCACGGCGGGCAGCTTCAGCTTGATGGTTTGCAGGCCGCCGTCGATTTCGCGTTCGCAAGTCAGCTCGCCGTCTTGCTTTTCCAGCTTGAAAGCGAAGGTGCCCTGGGACCAGCCCAGCAGTTGCGCCAGCATCTGACCGGTTTGGTTGCTGTCATCATCAATGGCTTGCTTGCCCAGGATGACGATCTCGGGGCCTTCGGCCTCGACAACGCCTTTCAGGATTTTGGCGACCGCGAGCGGTTCCACCGTGTCATCGGTCTTGACCAGAATGCCGCGGTCCGCGCCCATGGCGAGGGCGGTGCGCAAGGTTTCCTGCGCCTGTTGCGGGCCGATGGAAACGACCACCACTTCGCTGGCGGTACCGGCTTCTTTCATGCGCACGGCTTCTTCGACGGAAATTTCATCGAAGGGGTTCATCGACATTTTCACGTTGGCGAGTTCGACGCCGGATTGGTCCGGCTTCACCCGAACTTTCACGTTGTAGTCGATTACCCGTTTGACCGGGACGAGAACCTTCATGGGGTTGCTCCGCTTATCTGTTGGCGAGGGATCTTCGGGGGCGCAAATGGCCCCCAAGACGGCCCCCTGAAATGGGACGCAGGACCCTAAAATCAGGCCCTTGGGCTGTCAACGTTCGCAACTGCGAAACGGACCGATTGCCGCGTGACGCAAGGGAATGCGGCTTGGCATTGGTCCGGATAGGGCATCGGGCCGGCTGGTACGCAGCACGGCCCGATTGATACGCGAGTTTGGGGACTCAAGGGGTGGGCTCGGTCAGGTCGATACGGATGACCAGTTGAGCCCGGTTACAAAATTGTCCAGCACGTGGATCCAGATCACCAGATTGTCCACCAGATTGTCTTCGGTCACGCCGTGGCTGAGGTTGATGGTGTAATCCACCGTCGCCGAGCCGTAGGGATCGATATAGGCGCGCCCGAACAGATACTGCTGGTTATAGGCATTCATCATGGCGATGTCGGTTTCGCTCGCCCCGTCCGGCAGACGGAATTGCGCGGCCAGCTGCAGGCGTCCGCAGGCGGCGTTCGCATCGCCATTGCAGTTATAGGTGATAACGGAAAAGGCCAGATTGCCCGCTTCGGCAATGATCAGCGGATCGCCATAGCCGTCCTGGGTCAACGAGGCGGCGATGCCCTGGGTCTGAAGCAAGGCGACAAGGTCCTCGCCCGTGATGGCGTTGAAAACCTCATCATCGCCCTCGGCGCGCGCCGTAGGGGCCGAAAGCAGGAGCGCCGTCAGCGCTGCAATCGCCAAAGATTTCAGAAAATGTCCCACAGCTTGGTCTGCCCCAGTCTTTTGTCATCCCGACCCATGGGGATTTGCATCCCGCCGCGGGCCGCCCTCTCTTTTTCGGCCCGTCGCGCCCCCGCAACGGCCGTTCAGAGAGGAATGATCGCTATCGTTAACGCCAGTATGCCGCCGCCCGGGCGGGTGCACAATGGTTTTACGGGATTTTCGGCTCAGATCGAATTTTCTGCGGTTTCAGGCGTCGCGGGTGCCGCCGGGAACCCACAGCACGTCCGCCTTGCCCCCATCATTGGCGAAGCGGGCCGCCACGAAAAAGAGATCTGACAAGCGGTTGAGGTACTTAACCCCCGGGGGGCTGACGGTCTCGCCAGTGGCGGTCAGCGCAACGATCAGCCGCTCCGCCCGCCGGCACACGGTTCGCGCGAGATGAAGGTGCGCGGCGGCGGGGCTGCCGCCCGGCAAAATGAACGAATCGAGGGGCTTCAGGTCCGCATTCAGCTGGTCGATTTCTGCTTCCAGGCGCGTGACCTGCGCTTCGGTAATGCGCAAGGCTTCAAAGGGCAGGGGCGTACCGTCGGCGGGCGCGGGGGTGGAAAGATCCGCGCCAAGGTCGAAAAGATCGTTCTGAACCCGCGCGAGGATTGCGTCGAGGTCGCCGTCTGTGTGAAGCCGCACCAGGCCCACGGTCGCGTTGGTTTCATCCACCGTGCCATAGGCTTCCACCCGCAAGTCCGATTTCGCGCGGCGTTCGCCGGTGGCAAGGCCCGTCGAGCCGTCATCGCCGGTCTTGGTGTAAATCTTGTTCAGCTTGACCATTTGCGCGGCCTCCTTGGTTCGGCCTTACGTATCAGTTTCGTCCGGTGCGCGCCACGGTATCCAGCTGATGAAAGAAATTGCGCCGCGCGCGATCACATCGTTTGGTGGCAGGTCGCCCCCTTCGCCGGCGGCGATCTCTTCCGACGTGATCCAGTAAAGCAGCCAGGGCTCGTCCGCCATATCGCAGGTGATGTGAGTGCGAAAGGGCCCTTCGTTGCGAAGGCAGCGATCGGGCTTCAGCAAAGTCGCGTCAAAGCTCGCCCCGATCATGAAGGCGTTGGGAATGCGCCCCGCCTCATGAACGCGCACGGTGACAACGCAGCCGGTTTCCCGGTGGCCGATGAACTCCAAAGCGATTGCGTCTTCGCCCGCGCGGCGCGCAACGACAAAGGGATTGTCGGGGGCGTCGTCAGGCGCGGGATGGTACGTAAGCTCATAACCCGGCAGAAGCGGCGAAAGCACTTCAACAGTGAGCGGTGTTTTTTGTGTGATGGGGCCGAGTGCAGAAATGGACGCGGTCCAGGGGTCGGTCATGTTCGTCATGCACGCCTTGCCAACTTAACCCGGGCCAACACCCGCCAGCCAAAGGGCAATCAAAATGATCACGATGGCGACGGCTTGCGCGAGAATGCGCAGCTGCATCAGCTTGTTCGAACGGAGGCGGTTTTCCTCACCCCCCTGAAACAGGGTCATGAGGCCAAAGCCGAGGATGACGGCGACCGCAAGAACAGCAAGGGCGACAAGGATCTTCATGGGAACCCTTCTAGCACGCCAGGGGCGCGGCGCCCAAGACGGGCGATGGCGACGGATCGTCGCCGCCGCGCGGCCTAGCCGTTCGCGCCGGTATCATCCAACAGGCGCTTTGCGATCACCTGCGCCTGAATTTCGGCGGCGCCTTCAAAAATATTCAGGATGCGCGCGTCACAAAGAACGCGGCTGACCGGGTATTCCAGCGCGAAGCCGTTGCCGCCGTGGATCTGCACCGCGTTGTCGGCGGCGGCCCAGGCGACGCGCGCGGCGAGCAGCTTTGCCATGCCGGCTTCCAGGTCGCAGCGTTTGCCCTGATCCTTGGTGCGCGCGGAATAATAGGTGAGCTGGCGCGCGATGGCGATCTCCACAGCCATGGACGTCAGCTTGTCCATGACGCGCGGGAAATTGACAATGGGGGAGTTGAACTGAATACGGTCCTGCGCGTATTGGAGCCCCAAATCGAGGGCGCTTTGCGCAACGCCGATGGCGCGCGCAGCGGTTTGAATGCGCGCGCTCTCAAATGTCGCCATCAATTGTTTGAAGCCGTGGCCCTCTTTTCCGCCGAGCAGGTTGGTGGCCGGAACCTCGAAGCCGTCGAAGCCGATTTCATATTCCTTCATGCCCCGGTAGCCGAGCACTTCAATCTCGCCACCAGTCATGCCGGGGGCGGGAAAAGGCTCAGAGTCCGTGCCGCGCGGCTTTTCCGCCAGGAACATGGAAAGACCTCGATAGCCTTTTTCCTCCGGGTCGGTCCGGACGAGCAGCGTCATCAGGTCCGCGCGCGCCGCATGGGTGATCCAGGTCTTGTTCCCCGTCACCTTGTAGGTGTCGCCTTCTTTCGCCGCGCGGGTGCGCAAAGAGCCGAGGTCTGAGCCCGTGTTGGGTTCGGTGAAGACGGCGGTGGGCAGGATTTCGCCGCTGGCGATTTTGGGCAGCCATTGGGCTTTTTGCTCAACCGTTCCGCCACCGAGGATCAACTCCGCCGCGATCTCGGAGCGCGTGCCAAGGCTGCCGACGCCGATATACCCGCGGCTCAGTTCTTCGGAGACGATGCACATGGCAATCTTCGAAAGGCCCGCGCCGCCGAATTCTTCAGGGATGGTCAGGCCGAAAACCCCCAACGCCGCCATCTCTTCGATCACCTCAAGCGGGATCAACTCGTCGCGCAGGTGCCAACCATGGGCATGAGGGATGACTTTTTCTTCGGCAAAGCGGTGGAACTGATCGCGGATCATGTCGTCCGTTTCATCCAGCCCCGTATTTCCGAACGGCACACCCGCGTGCTGTTTGATCAGCGCCGCGCCCAGCGCGTGCCGCAGCTTGTCGTAAGGCAGGCTGAGAAATGGCGCCGCCGCGCCGATATAGGCATTGAGCGCCTCGCGGCTGAAGCCCAGTTCCGCCGGGCGCACAAATTCGCCCTGGCTCATGGGAATGCCGCCGATGATCTGATTCACGTATTCGGCAAACCCCGCCGCGAGAATCAACTCTTCGGTGGCACCAAGTTTCCCTTCCGCCGTCAGCCGCTCGGCCCACCCGCCGAGTTGGCGCAGCGCCTCGATATAGGTCGCAAGCCAGGCAAGGCCGTGGGTGGTGTGTTGAACCAGGTGCGGGGCTTTTGCAGCCATTGCCCGTTTGCGAACCGACTGCCGCGCTTCGGCCAGCAAGGTGTCGCCTGCGGCGATGGTTTGATTGGCGGTGAGGACCAGGTCAAAGGAAAACTCGAAAGCACTCATGCAATTTAGAACCCTGATGATGAGCCGAAGTTGCCGGCAATGAAGGGGCTTTGCGCGATGTCACGCATCTCTTCGCCAATGAAGACTTGCGGTGACGACGGCGGGGACAGGCCCTCGGCCTGTTCACGTGATTGCACACAGCCGCGAACGTTCCGCGCAAAGTCGACCCAATCGGACGATTGCGGGAAATTTTGGAATAGGCAGGCGTCGAAATAGGGGTAACGGTCGCCTTCGCCACAGCCAAAGCTCGCCCGGTCTGACCGCGCGGCGGTCATGATGATGCGATTGGGCTGGGCCATATCGCCGGCTGCAAAGGTGCCCGAATAACATGCCGACACGATCACGATGGTGGGCGAGGTCAGGCAGTTGTTTTCAAGAATTTCATTGAGCTGATCCGGCGCAAGGATGCCTGTCTCACCGATGGAAAGACCTTGCGGGGTCCCGTGCGAGGTGATGTAGACCATGCACCCGTCCACCGCGGTTTGTCGCTGGGCGCGCAGGTCGCTGTAGATCGACTCATAAGAGGCATCGTGCACCCGTGGGTCACCGTAGCGTCCGGGGCGCACTGACAGCTGCGCCATGTTCGCGGCATCGAACCCCAGGTTCTGAAGGTTCTGCGCCATGGTGCGGCGCGCGTTGTCAAAGGCATCCGTCGGCGTGCCGACACTGGTGCGATAGTCCCCAGCGACCAGCAGCACCGACCAGTTGGAATAAAGATGGATCAGGCTGGCGAGTGACCGCGTGTCCGTATCGGCGGCGGTGACTTCCTCGCGCACACCGATCTCGTTCTGCTGGGCTTCCAGCTCCCGCGCGCGGCGGTCAGGGTCCATGCGCCGCTCGAGCTGTTCCTGCGGATTGACGCCGGTTGTGGCGGTGACCGCTGAATCGGCAAAGCCGGGCAGGTCGGCGCCCGCGCACGAGCTCAAAAGCAAGCCAGCGAAAATGAGTCCAAAAAGCCGGAAAAACATGGGGTGGTCTCCACTCGGGTGAAAACGGAAAGGTCACGCCTATGGTGGCGGCGGGCGCGCGTCAAGACAAGAGGCCGTCAAGACGCCACGCCGCCCGCAAAAGCGGCACCAATTCGTCCGCCCGGCTCCCTTAGGCCGCAGCGCCCGGGTTGAGGGGGCGTTGGCCCGCGGCCGATAGCTCCTGCGCATCTTCGAAGGTGCGGAGCCCCGTGCGCGGCGCGCTGACAAGAACCGCCATATTGCCGGGCAGGTGCTCGTTCTTCCACATCTTGGTATGCGCCTTGGGGATCTCGGCCCAGGAAAAGACCTCCGACATGCAGGGGTCGATGCGCCGGTCGATGACCAGCCGGTTCGCCTGCGCCGCCTGTTTCAGGTTTGCAAAGTGGGACCCCTGCACCCGCTTTTGCCGCATCCAGAGGAAGCGCGCGTCCATGGTCAGGTTATAGCCGGTGGTCCCGGCGCAGATCACCACCATGCCGCCGCGTTTGCAGACGAGGACGGAGACCGGAAAAGTCGCCTCGCCAGGATGTTCAAAGACCAGGTCAACATCGTTGCCCTTGCCCGTGATGTCCCAGATCGCCTTACCGAATTTGCGGCACTCTTTCATGTAGTCGTTGAATTCATCGCCGTTGACCGGGGGAAGTTGACCCCAGCAGTTAAAGTCCTTGCGATTGATCACCGCTTTCGCGCCCATTTCGATCACGAAGTCGCGTTTGCTTTCGTCCGAAATCACGCCGATGGCGTTGGCGCCCGAAACAGCACAAAGCTGCGTCGCAAAACTGCCCAAACCCCCGGACGCGCCCCAAACGAGCACGTTCCAGCCGGGCTTGAGCACATGCGGGCGATGGCCAAACAGCATGCGGTAGGCGGTGGCGAGCGTCAGCGTGTAGCAAGCGCTTTCTTCCCAGGTCAGATGCTTGGGCCGCGGCATCAACTGCTGCGCCTGCACGCGGGTGAATTGGGCGAAGCTGCCGTCCGGGGTCTCATAGCCCCAGATGCGCTGGGTGGGGGAAAACATCGGGTCGCCGCCGTTGCATTCCTCATCATCCCCATCGTCCTGGTTACAGTGGATCACGACCTCGTCGCCCACTTTCCAGTTCTTCACTTTCGAGCCCACGGCCCAGACAATGCCGGAAGCGTCAGAGCCCGCGATGTGAAACGGGTTCTTGTGCGCGTCGAGCACGGAGATCGGCTCGCCCAGCGCGGCCCAGACACCGTTGTAGTTCACGCCCGCCGCCATCACGAGCACCAGCACTTCGTGGCTGTCGATCTGCCAGGTGGGCAGCACTTCGACCTGCATGGAGGTTTCGGGGGCGCCGTGGCGGTCCTTGCGGATCGACCAAGCGTACATGTTCTTGGGCACATGGCCGAGAGGGGGGATTTCCCCCAGCTCGTACAGGTCCTTCACTTCGGGCTCGCCCGCGGAGGGCGCTTCGGCTACCGACATCAATTCGTTCCCTTGATCCTAAGACGGCCTCGTCTTCCCGCCCCTTACCGCGTCAGGCGGATAGGGGTTGGGCGTCGATTGTTTCAAAAAAGCCTGCTGCGGCGCAAGGAATTTCTGCTGCAATGCAGCAAGTGCCTGATTTTATTACCCCCTGAGGGCGCTCAGTGGCCTTCTGGAACCATCTCCCCGGCCCGAATCGCCACTGGAATATCGTATTCCGCCACCGGGCAATTGTAATAGCTCGAGCGGGCGCAATTGGGATTATAGGCGTAGTTGAAGTCGAGCGTGACGGTGGCGGGCGGAAAGCTGCCGGCTTCCAGCTCCACGTCGATGTAGCGCCCCACGCCATAGGTTTCCGTGCCCGCATTCGCATCGGTGAAGAATGCGGAAATATCTTCGACCTCCTCCGGGTCGGTGACGAAGCCGTACATGGGCATGGTGAAGGATTGTCCGTCCACTGAGAATGTCGCATCGCCCACGTGATGGAATTCTTTGTACCAGCCGCGCGAGGTTTGAAAGACCGTGGGCACGAATTCATCAAGCGGCGTGAAGCTCGCCTCGATGACCATGTCCGGATTGTAGTCGTAAAACCGCAAGCCCTCGAAATCGGCAGCGGCGGGGTTGTTGTCATTGAAGACGGTCGCCCGCAGGCCGGTCTTACCGGGTTCGAGCTGTGCGGGATAGGCGGTCAGCTGCACGCCGTCCTCGATCGCATAAGAGTCGTGATCTTCGTGATAGCGCAGCATATCGTATTCAAGGCCCAGACCCGGCAGGTCCACATCCATGTCGCTCATGGCCTGACGGATCAGGTCATCCGCATCCGTCTGCCCCCGGACGATCATGGGCGCCGTATCGCCGGTGTAGGAAATGGACAAGACAAAGTCGTCGGGCTCGTCCAGCGTCCAAAGGAAGTGAGTGCGTTCATCCTCGTGCCGCACCAGCCAGGCGGTTTGGCCCTCATCCAGATAGACCGCATCATCGATTTTCAGGATCGCGCGCTCGCGCGTCGCATAGGCCGCGTTGCCATAGTCCACCATATCGCGCTGCCAGGCCGCACGCGGGTCTTCGTCCATAGCATCTTCCGCCGATGCCATCTCATCCACCGGCACCTCCGGCATGTCGATGTCCATCATCGCATCGGGTGCATCAGGTGTATCGGGCACATCGACCGCAGCGGTTTCCGTGTTGGCGGTGTCATCGCCGGACGCCCCTTCATTGCCGCAGGCAGCAAGGGTTAGCGTGAGAAGAAAGCTGAGAGTGATAGTCAGAATACGCATGGCGGGTCCCCGGGGTTCAGTTCGGGGGCAGGCTACGGCGTGAGAGGCGACAGCGCAATCGCCGCCGCCCCGCGCTTGTTTCTCAGGCTTTGTTCGCCATGAGCTGCTGACCAATGGTCAGCCGGTCCGCCACCTGCCAGTGCCCGGTGATCTTTCCATCAATGACGGGATAGACTGTCATGCCGGACATGGCGAGAGTTTTGCCCGTGGCCGGAAAGCCGGGGATGTCGCCCTTGTGGGTCGCGTCCCAGGTCCAGGCGATGGCGACCTGGGTCTCATCGGTCACCCAATGGACCACTGTGAACTTTTGGTCGGGAAAGGGCGCGCGGCTTTTGCGCACCCTCTCCACAAAACCATCACGGTCGAGGCTTTGTCCGTCCCACGGGTCATTGGGGTCGTTGAAGAGCGTGTAGGGAAACGCGATGAACTCTTCCACATGGGAAAAGTCCTCGCGCCCCCAGATCTCATCAAGCAGGCGTTTGACCAGCGCCTTGTTCGTTTCGATCTTGCTCATCCCTTCACCACCTTCAGTTCCAGCTGCGGCGCGCCGTCGGAGGTTTTTTCCGTTGTGCGGCCGTCGCTGTTCACCGTCGCTGAAACACGGCGGCGGAATGCGGAAAAGCTTTCGAACTTCACCACGTCCACCGGGTCATCGAATTCCAGCGTCACGCGAAGGCGCCCACCGGAAAGGGACTGCACGCCGATGACATCGCCATCGAAGGCCTGGCCCAAGTAGGTGCCGCGCACCCGGTCCCCCAGCGCCACGGGAGGCGGGGCAGGCCGGTTGCCAATGCTGGCGTGAAGCGTGTTCCAGTCGCGATAGCCCAATTGCTTGGCGACCAGTTCCAGCGCGTCGCTGTGGCTGACCGGCTTGCCTTGAGTATTAAGCGTGCCGCGCAGGCGTTTGGCCTGCGCCTTCAATTCTTCAAGAGAGTGCATGTCGTATCCTTACGCAGCTAGCGCATGGGGTCTGCTGATGGGGCTCGCGCATTGCCATCGGTCCTCATGCGTCTTCTTGCGTAGAGATCGATGCGATTGGATTTGAAGGGACTTCACCAAAGCCTTGCGGCCCGCGAGCGGCCGGGGCCCTTCACCCGAGAGGCGTGATGTAGGAGTGGAAAGGGGCGAAGTCAAGGAGGGGTCAATTCGCCTTTGTCTTGAGCCGCGACATAGGCCACATTCTCGGGCCTGCAACGCCCGCCAAGATGAGGACCCCACCATGACCGACAAGGACGACCAACAGCCCGCCGAGACGCCCAAGTCCTATGACAGCAAGGGGGCGCTCACGATTGGCAAGCAGCGCTTTGCCTATCAAGCGACCGCCGGGTGGCAGGCCCTGTTCAAGGCCGACAAGAAATCGGCGGAGATGTTCCACACCTATTATCGCCTGGGCAACAAGGCGGCGGCGGGACGGCCGCTGACCTTTGTCTTTAATGGCGGCCCGGGCGCGGCATCCGCCTATCTGCACGTGGGCGCGGTGGGGCCCGTGCGGGTGGAAACCAACAAGGATGGCACCCTGCCGCCGGCGCCCACGAAGTTGGTTCAGAACAAAGAGAGCTGGCTGCCCTTCACCGACCTTGTGTTCATCGATCCTATCGGCACCGGGCTAAGCCGTACCCTGAAGGGCGAGGATGAAAAGCAATCTCCGGATGACGAAACGTACTATTGGGACGTCGCAAAGGACCTCGACTCCCTTTGCGAGTTCATCTCCGCCTTTTTGTCAAAGCATGGCCGTTGGCGTTCGCCCATCTACATCGCGGGCGAAAGCTATGGCGGTTATCGTAGTGCGCGGCTCGCGCGCATGCTGCAGGAAAAAGGCGTGGGGCTCAGCGGCGCCATCCTGATCTCGCCGGTGCTCGAATGGGATCATTTGTTTGCCTCGCGCTTTAATACGGAAGCCGCGGCCATTCGCCTTCCCACCTATGCCGCCGCCGCGCGACATCACGGGCGGTCGGAACGCGCGGTCGCGCGCGAGGCGCTTTCAACGTTCCTGAAACGCGCGGAGTCATATGCCCTTGGCGATTTTCTCACCTCTTTCGCGATGGGCGCGCGCCTCTCGGCGGCGGATCGGAAAAAGCAGGTGGCAATGCTTTCGGAATGGACGGGCCTTTCGCCCGAAATTCTCGACCGTCACGACGGGCGCCCGTCTATCATGACCTTTGTGCGCGAGCTCTTGCGCGACGAAGGCAAAGTGCTCGGGCTTTATGATGCGTCCTATGCGGTCGATGATCCGCTACCCGCATCCGACTCTTTTGCGGGTGTCGATCCGACGCTCGGGGGGCTCGACCGGCTTTACGTGGCGGGAACGAATGCGCACTTGCGCGAAAATCTCGGCGTCGATGTGGAGCAGCAATACAAACTCCTCAGCATGGATGTGAACCGCAAGTGGCAGTGGGCGAACAAAGCGGATGGCGATCCCACCCCGCCTGGCGCCTCGGAAGATGTGGCCGTGGGGCTCAGCATGAACCCCGCCATGAAGGTGCTGGTGGTGCACGGGCTCTATGATCTCGTCACGCCCTATCTTGATTCCAAATACTTCGTGGAACAGCTCGCGCAATCGAGCCCCACGGCGGCGGCCATCGACTTCAAAGCTTATGAGGGCGGGCACATGTTCTACATGTGGGAAAAATCCCGTATCGCCTTTGCCGAGGACGTCCGCTCCCTCTACGGAAGCTAGACGGAAGCTCGATCCCGGCTTGCGCGATCTCTTCGCAGGTGCACAATAAGCGCTAATTGCTGGGAACGAGGCCGCGATGACGGGACAAAAGGACAAGCCCTGGATCTTCAGGACGTATGCGGGGCACACCGATGCCGCCGCGTCGAATGCGCTTTACCGGGGCAATCTGGCAAAGGGCCAGACAGGGCTGTCGGTCGCTTTCGACCTGCCGACGCAGACGGGCTATGACGCCGATGATGTGCTGGCGCGCGGCGAGGTAGGCAAAGTGGGCGTGCCCATCGGGCACCTGGGCGACATGCGCACGCTGTTTCATGAGTTGCCGCTGTCCGAGATGAACACCTCGATGACCATCAACGGCACGGCGCCCTGGCTGCTCGCACTTTACATTGCCGTGGCGGACGAACAGGGCGCGGACCGCAAGGCCCTGCGCGGCACGACGCAGAACGACATCATCAAGGAATATCTGTCGCGCGGGACATATATTTTCCCGCCGGCCCCCTCGCTGCGGCTCACCGCCGACATGATCGCCTTTTGCAGCCACGAGTTGCCAAAATTCAATCCAGTGAACGTGTGTAGCTACCACCTGCAGGAAGCGGGGGCGACGCCGGTGCAGGAGCTAAGCTTCGCGCTCGCCACCGCGATCACCGTGCTCGACACGCTGAAAGCCCATGACGATGTGAATGCCGATGACCTTGCCCACGTTGTGGGACGCATCAGCTTTTTCGTGAACGCGGGCGTCCGTTTCGTGACCGAGATGTGCAAGATGCGCGCGTTTACGGAGCTATGGGACGAGATCTGTGAAACGCGCTATGGCGTGACCGATCCCAAGATGCGGCGCTTTCGCTATGGCATGCAGGTGAACTCATTGGGGCTCACTGAGCAGCAGCCGGAAAACAACGTCTATCGTATCTTGCTGGAAATGCTGGCCGTGACCTTGTCCAAGGACTCGCGCGCCCGCGCCATTCAACTGCCCGCGTGGAACGAGGCGCTCGGCTTGCCGCGCCCCTGGGATCAGCAATGGTCCTTGCGCGCGCAACAGATCCTTGCGTTTGAGACCGACCTTCTCGAATACGCCGATTTGTTCAACGGCTCGCCCGTGGTCGAAGCGCGCGTTGAAGAACTCAAGCGCGAGGCGAAAGAAGAACTCGCGAAGCTCGAAGAAATGGGCGGCGTCACCAAGGCGGTGGAAACCGGCTACATGAAAGAAGCGCTGGTGGCATCGAACACCGCGCGCCTTGCCGCCATCCAGTCGGGCGAGCAAAAGGTCGTGGGCGTCAATATATATGAGGAGAGCGAGCCCTCCATGCTCTCAACGGGCGAGGGCTCCATCCAGACGGTCGATGAAGACGCCGAAAAGCGGCAGATCGAACGGCTGAACGAATGGCGGCGCAATCGTAATACGGATGATGTGCGCAAAGCGCTTGCCGAACTTGAACGCGTCGCGAAGGAAGGCGGCAACATCATGCCGGCCTCCATCCAAGCTGCAAAGGCGGGCGTCACCACAGGGGAGTGGGGCGACACGCTGCGCGGCATCTTTGGCGAGTTTCGCGCCCCCACTGGCACCGTGGCACGGCCCGCCATGCCCGCCGTGGCGCTCGATCAGGTGCGGAAAGAGGTTGCCCGCGTTGAAAAGATTCTCGGCCAGCCGATCAAACTGCTCGTCGCAAAGCCTGGGCTTGATGGGCATTCCAACGGCGCAGAACAGATCGCCGTCTGGGCGACCGAGGGCGGCATTCACGTATCCTATGACGGCATCCGCCAAACGCCCGAGGCCATTGTCGAAGCGGCGAAGCGCGGACACGTTCACTGCGTTGGGCTTTCGGTGCTGTCGGGCAGCCACGTGGCTTTGGCAGAAGAGGTGATGCACCGTCTGCGCGACGAAGGGCTGACGCACATCCCGGTGGTGCTTGGCGGCATTGTTCCCGACGGGGACGCCGGAAGGCTGAAACAATCGGGCCTCCGCGCCATCTATACCCCGCGCGACTACAAGATCGCCGACATCCTGCTCGACATCGTCCACCTCGTGGAACGCGAGGCTGAAGCCGAATCGGCCTGACACGCCGCTTGTGACGATTGTCACATTCTGACGCACCTTCTTAATCCTCCGCATGCAAACCATGCCGTCCGATTTGATAGCGCGCGCCCGATTCGGGGCGCAATATTGGCCAAGGAATCAGCGGCTTTGCCGCAACATTGGCTAAAGGTGGCCATGGGTCCGCCACATTTCGTGGGCCTACTGATTAACCAAGGGACCAATGACCTGTTCAGGTCCGGTTCACTGGCGGGGCTCCAAATGGAGCGAAGGCACGGGGCGCGTTTTTCCGAACATGGAAGATGCCCAATCAGCCGCGGGGGCGGGTAAATGCCCCCTGGCGCTCCCAGAACTGAGGGCACAGATATGTTTGGGTTTTCTGGTCGCAATAAGTCACAAACCTATGCCGATCCGGTGGAGGAATTTTATCGTCCCCACCGTGGCGGCACGACCGTTGTTCAGCGCACGCAGCAGCTCGGCTATTCCATGGGCCGCAACGGGCGCAAGGTGTCGGCTGACTTTCTCAAAACCCAGGCTGAAATTTATCGCGCCGAGCTTGCCGGCGCGCGCCGCACCATTGCGGTGAAGCTTGCCGAACTGCATGCCCGTCAAAAGGACCCCATGCGGATCGTGGCATTTGGCCTCGTTTTCCTGGCGGGTCTCGCCATCACCACCATGGCGGTCTTTGTGGATTACACGATCCTGGAAGAGATCTGGTCCCGCAATTTTTCCAACGAATTCTTTGAAGTGCCGGCAAGCCTGCAAAGCTCGGTGACCTTCAAGTCCCTGCAAGTGGTTTTTGCCGTCTTGGCGCTGCACTACTTCATCTCTCACATCGGCAAAGTGGGCCGCGGTGTCTATATCGGCGTCTTGGCGGCCATGGTGCTGACTATGCTGGTGGGGATTGGGTTCCTGAACACCTCGACCTCCTTGCCCATCGGCTCCACCTTCTTTGGTGTGGAACTGACCGGCGAAACCCTGAGCGCCGAAGAAGAGCTGGCGGCCCTGGGTCTGGAAGCGGATACCTCGGCGGATCAAACCGTTGCCGCTGAAGAAGTTGCGCCCGTGCCCTTTGGTCTGACGGCCGATGGCTATCAAACCGCGAAGACGGTTCTGTTCTTTGCCTCCTTTGGCCTCATCTTTTTCTTCGTCTCAAGCGTGGGCGCCTTGTCGCTGCACTATTCTTTGACGGCGTTCACCTCTTTCACCGGCGGGACGCATGATGAGCGGGCGCAAAGCGATCATTCTCGCGATGCGCGCGACCGCAGCCACTCGGACCTGAACATGCGTCTGTTGCGCGCCGAACGGGCTCGTGAATATGCCCGTCACCCCAAATCGGCGGCGACTCAGTTCCTGAACATGTTCGCCGCGGCATACTTGGAAGGCATTGAAGACGGCTCACGCTATCGGTTGTTTGGTCGCAATGGCAGCGGCAACGACGATGCGCGCGCCGAAAGCCTGCGCGCGGCGCTGGATGCTGCCGTCAAGCACGTCAGCGGTTGGCCGGACCGGGAAGAAGAAGTGGAACCAGAGTTTGCAGGCCAAGATCGCCCGCGTGGGTTCGTCGCCGCCAATGATCCCAATGGGTCGGCCGGCTTTGTTGACCGTCTCCGTGGTCGTGGCCGCGCAGCCTAAGGGGTAAGGCATCATGGGGCGTCTCTTTACAATGCTGTTGTTTTTGGTGCTGGCCGGTGGCGGCGTCTATGTCGGCTACACCATGATCAACGAAGTGCGGCACGAAACCGGCGCGGGTGAGGACGTCGACTATGGCGACCCCGTGCAGTTCGTGGTGGGCATCGACCTTTCGCAATCGAATGTGCTCGTCTCGAACGATGCCTTTGCCCGCAAGGTGGCGGACCGCATTCGGCCCATGATCGAAAACCTGCCGCCGCGGTCGGAAGTTATTCTGCGCACTTTTGGTGTCTATCAGTCCTCGCAGAATGTGTTGCGGGTGGATCGCACCATCTCGGCCCGCAATCGGCCCGAAGATGTGGCGACGCTTGTCCACGGCATCGTCGCCGGGGTGCCGCAGCTCGTGCGCGAAGGCCGCGTCGAAAGCCAGGCCTATACCAACATCATCGGTTTTCTCGACAACACGTCCCAGCTGGTGGATTGCCGCGATTTTGAGGTGATTGTGGTGCTGGCCACCGACGGGCTGGAAGACAGCGATTACGTGCGCCTGCAAGACCCCAATGCCCATTTGCCTGAACCGGACCGTATGTTCCGCGGCTGTGACGAGCTCCATATGCTCGGCGTCGGCCAAGGGCTTGGATCACCCACGACGACAACGCGCCTGCGCCAGGAATGGGATGCCTGGGCGGACGCGGCCGGCTTTCGCCGCTTCGTCGGTCTCAACGACTGGTGATCCAATTCGTCGTGCCCCGGCGTGAGTGGGGCATCCAGGAAACACCGCCTGCGTGAGCGGCGGCTGGACCCTCCGGACCTAGGCCGGAGGGTGACGCGTATGAGGCGAGTTTGTTTGCCTAGCCTAATCCTCGGTCGCAGTCCGCAGTGTAATTGCGGCATCACTCATCGACCGCGTCAGAAAATCTTCCAATCCGGCCGAAGTGTTCCAGTTCGCGGCGAAAGCGTCATAGAACGGCGCGGCTGACGGGCGCGCGGCAAGCCCTGTGGCATGCGCGAACATCTGGTAGTCGGGGTCGTCCAGCACCTCTGTGGTGATCTGCCCGGAAATGAAGAACAGCGCATAGTGCCAGGCGCGTCTGTTCTCAAGCTCCGCGGCCTGCAAGGCGTTGTCCATCGCCGGGGCAAGGTTGCCCCCGAGGCGGGCGGTGTGGGTCGCCTCATGAAACAGCATCTCAAACGCCAGCTCGCCACTTGTCTCCGCATCATAGGCGCTCAATGTTATGTGCGGGGGCGGGTCGTACGTATAAGCCCCTTCACGCAGCGTATAGGGCACGATATCGACGCGTATGGGCTCGGCGGGCCAGTCCCCTTCCAGAAAATGCGCGAGCCGGTCCGCCAATGTGGTTTCATGGACCTCAAGCTGCGCCAGCAAACGGTCGCGCAGCGCTTCGGCCGCCGCCTTGTGCCGGGGCCAAATGGTTTCGCGATAGAGCGGCATCAGGGCCGCAAGCGCATCGTGGATTGCCTGATCCTCCAACGCATCCGGCCCATCGATCAATTGTTCGGCGATGCGCCGCGTTTCATCGTCGAACAACAAGGAGCTGTCGATGTAAGGCGCATAGGCGGCGTAGACCTGTTCCAGCGCCGCCTCGAATTCGGGGCCCAGGGCCGCGCGATCCTCGGGCAGAATCGGAACGCGCCCCCGCAACCTGACGCCCACTGCATTTTCACGCGCCAAGTGAAAGGAAAAGTGATGCAGTGAAATCCAGGGATCCACATGAAATGCGAAGTTCTGCCCCGGGCTGAGCGCTTCATCATCATCTTGTGGCGCAGCACTGCATGATACAAGAAACGCCAGCGCGACGAACGTGACCATCAGGGATTTCAACATTGCGATTCCTTTCCGGTTTTCGGGCCGATCTGCACAAATGGCAACATGGCGCGGATGCTTTCCGGCGTTTCGCCCATCTCCCTCAAATGTTGAAGTGACAAGGCGTCGTGGCGCTTGGCGAGGCGCTTGCCCGTCTCGTCGCAAATGAGCTCGTGATGCAGATAGGCAGGTGTGGGCAGGTCGAGAAGTGCTTGCAGCAATCGGTGCACATGGGTTGCGGGGAACAGATCGCTGCCGCGTGTCACAAGCGAGATCTCTTGCGCGGCGTCATCCACGACAACGGCCAGGTGATAGCTCGCGAGCGCGTCTTTCCGTGCCAGAACGAAATCGCCGAACACATCCGGCATGGCGGTGATGGTGCCGGTCTCGCCATTGGGTCCCGCGCCATATTCCTGAAACGTCAGCGCGCCGCCCGCCGCCGCAATCGCGCGGTCGGTGTGAAGGCGCAGGGCATGCGCCTCTCCATTGGTGATGCGTTCCAACGTTTCTTGCGGGTCAAGATGCTTGCACGTGCCGGGATAAAGCGGGCCGTCTGGCCCATGAGGGGCAGACACACTGGCGCGGAACTCGGCTTCGATTTCTTTCCGTGTGCAAAAGCAGGGATAGACAAGCTCGCGCGCGCGCAGCGCTTCAATCGCTGCCACATAAGCCGCGCCCCGTTCCGACTGGCGCATCACAGGTTCTTCCCAGGTGAGCCCCAGCCACTTCAGGTCGTGCGTGATCGCTTGCTCAAACTCCGCCCGCGCGCGTGACGTGTCCGTATCCTCAATGCGCAGTAGGAACCGGCCGCCGCTTTCCCGCGCCGCCTCGAACGCCACCAGTGCCGCATAGGCATGGCCCAGGTGCAGCCGCCCGGTGGGGCTGGGCGCAAAGCGCGTGATCTGAGGTTCCGCAAACATCGGATTGACAATGGCGGCGCGCGCCCTTCTGTTCAATCCCTTATGACCCGACCCGCCCGCATTCGTACCCGCGCCCATGTCGATGCCGCCGCCGCGCACCTTGCGGCGAATTGCGAGCACATGGCCTTCATGATCGAGGCGATTGACGGGCCGATCCCCACGCGGCTGCGCCCCGGCGGGTTCGGAACGCTGCTCCATTCCATTGTCAGTCAACAGGTCTCGGTCGCGAGCGCGGCGGCGATCTGGGGCCGGGTTGAGCAAAACATCGATCCCCTGACGCCGGAAAATTTTCTGCGCAAGCGCGATGCAACCATGCGCAAGTGCGGCCTGTCGGCCCCCAAAGTCCGTTATGGGCGCGCACTGGCCCAAGCCATTGTTGCGGGGGATCTTGAGTTTCAGCGCTTGCCGCGCATGAGCGATGAAGACGCCATGGCGCATCTGACCCAGGTGCCGGGCATCGGGCAATGGACAGCGGAGATCTATCTCATGTTCTCGCTCGGTCGCCCGGATGTTTTCCCCAGCGGCGACATCGCGCTTCAAAACACCTATCAGATGGTGGCGGGGCTGAATGAGCGGCCCACGACGAAAGAAATCGCCGTCATTGCCGAACGCTGGTCGCCCTGGCGCGCTGTTGCCGCAAGGGTACTCTGGACGTACTTGCGTCATCTCCGCATGATGGAAAAAGCAAAAAACAGCGAGACCTATCCATGAGTCTCCCTTTCGCTCACGCCAGCGCGCGCATCGCGCGCGGCTCCGCGAGGGCGGCGCAGGGGCGCCGGGCCGCAGTCGCGGCCTGGGGCAATCGAATTGACCTAAGGATGTTTAGATGACCCATACCCTTTCCGGCCCGCGCATCGAGCCCGCCTCCGGCGGCCCCGCGAAATCATTGGTGATTCTCAGCCATGGTTATGGCGCGAACGGTGATGACCTCATCGGCCTTGCGCCCTATTGGCAGCAGCTCTTGCCCGATACCGCATTCGTTTCGCCCAATGCGCCACAGCCCTGCGAGATGAACCCGGGCGGCTATCAGTGGTTTCCCATCCGCATGCGGAACCCGGGGGAGGGCTGGCGTCCGCCCTCGGATGAAATCTGGCAAGAGGTGCAGGGCGCTGCGCCTTATCTTGACGGTTTCATCACCGAACAACTGGCGCACTATGGCCTCGACGAATCCCAAATGGCGCTCGTCGGGTTTTCCCAAGGCACCATGATGTCGCTGCATGTGGGGCTTCGGCGCGCCAAGGCGCCCGCCGCGATCCTGGGCTTTTCAGGGGCCTTCGTGGGTGTAGAACATGCCGATGAGGTGACGTCACGCCCGCCGGTTTTTCTGATCCACGGGGACCAGGACCCCATGATCCCGGTACAGGCCATGTTCAAGGCGGCGGAGGATCTGTCCTCGATCGACGTGCCCACCCAATGGCATGTGAGCCGGGGCATTCCCCATTCGATCGGGCCCGACGGATTGCAGCTCGGCGGGCAATTCATTGCCGACGCCTTGAGTGGCAAATTGGCCCCTTCATAATCCTGCAACACAGTATATAGTATACGTCGTATTGCGGGGCGCTAAATGCCTCGGAAGGGAGCGCGTAAGGTGCATACGGCGACGGCAAGACCGGAAGCCTGCCCGGCTCTGGTCCTCAATGCCGACTATCGGCCTTTGAGTTACTATCCCTTGTCAGTGTGGTGCTGGCAGGACGCCATCAAGGCCGTCTTCCTCGACCGTGTGAACATCGTCTCCAATTACGACACGGTTGTGCGCTCGCCGTCGTTCGAAATGCCGCTGCCGTCGGTGGTTTCGCTCAAATCCTATATCAAGCCCGCTCGTTATCCCGCCTTCACGCGGTTCAACGTGTTTCTGCGCGACCGGTTCCAGTGCCAGTACTGCACGCATGATGGCGATCTGACCTTTGATCATGTCATCCCGCGCGCGCGCGGTGGCAAGACGACCTGGGACAATGTCGTCACCGCTTGTGCGCCCTGCAATTTGCGCAAGGGGTCCAAACTGCCGAAAGAGATCGGCATGCACCCCGCCAAATCACCCAAGCAGCCCACAGTGATGGAACTGCACGCCAACGGGCGCCACTTTCCGCCGAACTATCTGCACGAAAGCTGGCAGGATTATCTCTATTGGGATAGCGAGCTGGAGCCGTAGGCCTTACGTGCGCGCTTCGCGCCACATGGGCCACAACGGCGGGCCGTCCGGCTCGAACTTGATTTCCTTCATCACCTTGAAACCGTGCCGTTCATAGAGCGGCATGTTCTTGGGATTGGAATTTTCCAGGTAAGCAGGCATGCCTTCGGCATCCACGGTCTCAAGGGCTTTCGCCAGGATCGTTGACCCCAACCCCTGGCCTTGATGATCCGCATGCACACCAATCATGAAAAGATAGAAATGGTCAGGTTCGTGCGGATGGTGTTCGTCAAGCGCGCTCATGACCTTCAGAACGCGCGGCAGGCGGCGCAAGGTGCAGGTGCGCAGGATGCGCGGCAGCATGGCGATCTGATCGATGATGCCCATGCCAGCGGCTGACGCGCCGGGGCGTGACCAAAGCGTTGCGCAGCTGCCATTCTCGGCGGCGATGGCCCAGCCGCTGTCCATGTATTGACCCAGCATGTGTTCGATCAGGCTGGCGAGCACTTCGTCGTGGTGCTTATCCTGACGCACGAACCAGTTCATCACCGGGTCCTGATTGAAAGCAGAGGCGAGCGTTGCGGTGACTTGTGCCTTGATGGCGTCTGTCACGGGAACCGGCGCACCAGCGGACCGGCGTCGCGCTTCGATGGCTTCGTAGTCGGCGCTCATGGCGGATCTCCGTTCAGATTTTTTCAGAAAGGTGAATGGCCGCGCGGCAGCCAAAGCGAATGGCGCGGCTCAGCAACGGATAGGCGATTGCCTCTTCCGCGCCGCTGGCGAGCGCGTGGTCGCGATGTTCGATCTCTTCTTCGCGGAACTTTTCAACAAAGCCTTTGAGCTCGGGGTCCTTGTCGTCGAGCTCGCAGAGCTGCGCCGCATAGTGATTGTCGATTTCGGTTTCGACCGCAGCGGTGCAGGCCATGGCGGCCTTGGGGCCCATCAGGGCCGTTGCCGCGCCCAGCGCAAAGCCCGCCACATGCCAGAAGGGCGCGAGCGCCGTGGGGCGCACGCCGCGCTCATTCACCAGCCGGTCAAAGGTTTCCAGGTGCGTGTCTTCCTGGGAGGCCATGTGCTCAATCTCGGCGACGGTCTGATCCATTCCGGGCCGACCGCGCAAAACCGCAAGCTGGCCTTCATAGATGCGCACCGCGCCAAACTCGCCCGCGTGATCCACGCGCACCATGGCATTGCGGCGGCGGCGTTCGCTGCCCGCGCCGGGAAGGGGCATGGGCCGCTTGATCGGTTTATCGTCGGTATCGCTCGCGTCAGTCATTTGAACGGGCCTTCAGGGCTTTCGATAGGAGCCAGCCCAGCGCAACAAAAAGCGCGAGCTGCAAGGCGAAGTTATATCCCGCGAGCGTTATTCCCAAAAATTCCCACTGGATGGCATCGCAAGGGACCGCCGTGTCGGTCGCCGCGCCGTTCATCAGTTCTTCGATGGTTTGCGGCCCGGCGTTTGTGTCGATGCTGGTGCAGCCTGCGCTCCACCAGCCGTGTTCGACGCCGATGTGGTCGGCGGCCTTGTACATGCCCCAGAGCAAGAGCCCCATGTTGGGGACCAGCCCGCGCCAGCGCCATTCCTGCATCATGGGCAGGACAAAAGGCAGTGCCAGCACCAGCAGCGAGATGGTCACGCCCGCGTACCAGGGTTCGCGCTGTTCGAGGCACAGCTCGCAAGGGTACAGCCCGCCGAAAATTTGCAGATACCACGCCCCGCCCAGCGTTACGCCCGCGGCGAGAAGGTAGAGCAAATGCCCGGCAAGGGCGGGCTGGCGGTCGACAAAGGCTTTGATCGTTCCCATGGCAAAAACCTAGCGCGTTTGGCCCGTGAAAAACAGATGCGCCGCGCGAACCATTGTCACACCTCTGTCAGGGAAATTGTCAAAAAATCAGGCTTTCCAGATGGGCCAGCCAGGCGAGAAGGGTGCTCGCGAAAAAGACCAGCATGGCAACCCAAACGGTCCCCAGGATGGTGCCAAGCAGGACCAGAAGCCCGTCCCGCTCGATCATGCCGATGGCCATGATCGCCACCGCGATGCCTGGCGTCGTGTTGGTCAGCGGCAGGGGCGTCAAAATTGACATGCAGAAAATAACCATGAAGACGCCGAAGACCCGTTCTGGCCCGTTGCCGGTGAGGAAAGCGAATCGCGGCCGGGCTAGGGCCTCGCCCCAGCCAAGATAACGTTTGGCCCGCCGGGCCATGGTTTCAAAGTCGGCGCGCGCAAAGGTGCGGCGGCGCAGCCGGTCCGGCATCCACAGGGTGTGCCGCCCGATGACCATCTGAAACGCAATCAGGAACATGGGCAGGCTCAGGACCTGCGGCACGCCATAAAGGAAGGGAATGCAGACCGGGATCGCCAGTACCAGCAAGAGCGCGCCAAAGGCACGGTCGGAAAGGGCGTCGAGCAGCTCCCCCACGGTCATCTCTGGCGTATCGGAGGAGGTCGCCAGCCGGATCAGTAGATCCGATGTGCGTTCGGGCGGGGGCGGGGGTACTGCGTCAGTCATGGGGTGCCGCTTATCAGGGCCAGGGCGTTTAGTCTATCAGCGCCAGACTGGGCGCGGAATGGGGCACGGACAAGACGGGGCGGCGCGCGTGGCGGGGAAGGGCCAATCCGGCGCTTGACCCATGCCCTCCCGCGACTATGATCGCGCGCCTTGAACGGGGCCTTTGCGGCCCCTTCGCCTCAGTGCCCCTGTGGCGGAACTGGTAGACGCGCGGGATTCAAAATCCCGTTCCTTTGCGGGAGTGTCGGTTCGATTCCGACCGGGGGCACCATTCTCGTTCAAAACTGAGAACCGGACCGTCTGGGCGTTCTTCGCCCATGGCGGCATCCGCGAGGGCCGCGTTTGGGCCGGTTATCTTGATCTCTTCATCGCTGACCTCGACGCGGGTGACCATCAGGCGGAGATAGGCCCTACGAAAGCCGGGATCGTCAGGATGCAAAAGGCGCTGCCTGATCTTCTGAGCAATGATCTCTCGGCGCTCTTTGGAGAGCTTGCGGACCGGCAAATCCCTTTGCCTCTCCAACCCTGATATCTGCTTGATCAGTTGCTCTCGCCGGTCCTGGAGGCCCTTGAGGTGAGATCGAAGCGAGCCATCCATTTCGATGCCGTCGCTCGCAAGGACATAGAGGTTCTTGAGTTGCTTTTCGACTTCACGCTTTTCTTTCGAGAGCGCCTTTAGCCGCCCCGCCAGGTCCTTGGTTCTGATCTCCGAGCGCGCAATCAACATCTCAATGGCCGCGCCCATGCGCTCTGGCGTGATGACATGCTCGCAGAGGCTTTCAAGAACGATCTCATCCAGCTTCGCTTCGGGGATCGTTACGCCTTTGCAAGCGGCTTTGCCCTTATCCATGCAAGAGCGGCATTTGTAGTAGCGGTACTGGCCCCCCTTGCCGGTTTGAATCTTCATCGACCCACCGCAATGGCTGCACTGAGCGACGCCGGTCAGAAGCACATTGCTGCTTGTGATGCGCGGCGCGGTCTTCCGAGGGCTTGCTTTGCTAAGGCGTTCCTGAGCCGCATAGAAGGTGTCTTCATCGATAATGGGCGGCATCGCGAAGGGTACCCATTCCTCGCACGGGCGCACTTTCTTCGCCCGGCTATCCGTCTTGTTGAAGTAGTGCTGGCCGATATAGGCAGCATTCCGCAGGATCATGCCCACGGTGCTTACGGCGAAGTCCTTGCCGCTCGGCTTACGGTACCCATGCTCGTTTAAATAGGATGTAATCTTCTTGATGCCCATGGGGCCGGACTTGCCGTTGCCGCACACATAGAGCTTGAAAATAAGGCGCACGAGTTCCGCGCCTTGCGGTTCGATCTCGATGCGCTTCTTTTCTTTCTTTCCGCGAACCTCGGCGACATAGGTGCGATAACCAAGTGGTGGATTTGCGCCGTTCCAGAATCCTGCTTTTGCGTTTTCAATCATGGTCCGTGAGACGTGCTTTGACGTTTCGTGGCTCTGGTGCTCATCAATGAGGCCGAGCACACCCCTTAGAAGGTGTCCGTTGCTGTCATTGCCAAAATCTTGGGTAATAGAGACGAGCCCAACGCCGGTCTTACTCAATCGTTTCTCATAGAGAAGAAGGTCTAACGTATTTCTGGCAAAGCGCGATTGGCTGTGAACCAGCACAACGTCAAAAGGTTTCGAGGGTGAGCAGGCCTCGGCAATCATGGCCTGGAACTCTGGCCGGTTGTCAGTAGTGGCGCTTTTGCCCGCATCGACAAACTGCTTTGCGATGGTCCAACCTTTCGAGGTCGCGAAAGCCTCGCATGCGTTTATCTGATCGGGGATCGACAAGTCTTGCTCGGCCTGCTTGATGGTAGAGACGCGGGCATAGATAACTGCGCGCATGCCTTAGAACTCCTTCAAATTGCGATCAGGTCGGTACCCTTTAGGGGTTTTTGCCGCTTTGACCGTGGATACCCCTTAGGCGTTTCGATTCGAGGCAACCGCACCGCCCAATCTGAGCGTTCAGCCCTAAGGCGTATTATCATTTGCTGCTTCCAGGATGATATCACCCAGGTAGACTCCCAAGAGATCGAGCTCTGCACAAGTGATAGGAAGCTCTTTTGGCCATGCTTGCTGTACGGTGCGAGACTCTTTTCTTTGTTTGGGTTGGTTATCATTGGCGGGAATGAGCTGAACTGTGCGGTTTTGACTCATTTCCCGGCCCCCACAGCTTTGATTCGCCTTTCGAGCTCCAGGGCCCAATCCTCGGGGCTGTGAAAGGGCTTCACGTATCCGGCTAACGCCTCCAAAAGCTGGTCAAAGGTGACCGCCGCCCCTTTCCTCGTGCGGATGCCATGAAGCGCACCAACCTGCTTGAGGTATCCGTAGACAGATCGGGTCACCACCGCGAGACGGTAATCCAGCTCTGTGGCCGGATCGTATGACGCCACGAGACCGGTCTGGGGTCGTTCTTCAATGACCCTTAAAAGGTCTTGCCAAAGCGGGGAGAGAGGCCAGCGCGAGCGATTGCTATCGTCGGATGGTGTGCGCATCGTGGTGTGACCACCAAGGATTTCCCGGAGAAGATCAGCTGAAAGATCGTCCAAATCCCTTAAGGTCTTAATCCCCCCAGATTTGAGGCGCTCGCGACGCACCTGCACTTCGATGCGCCATACGTCCGAGTTGCGACCCCAGATCTGATAGAACCAACTCTTGTCGCTCTGCTGTTCAATCTCGGCGATCTTGTCATAGACCCGAACAACCGTGTCGCCCTTGCCGAAGGTAAGCGTTTCCACTTTGCCGTCATTGCGCCAAGTGGAGTCCTTGTCCGCCCGCGATACAAAGTGATCGGCCAACAGGCACGGATCAACCAAGTGATAGTCGAAGGCCCAGTCAGCGCGCGAAACGCTTTCTTCCCGGACACATTTTAGCTTCAGAGAGGCGAACCAATCCCTGAGGATTGCTTCGAGCGCTTCAGCCCCTTTAAGCCAAAGGGCCTTGCTGAGAAAGCGGACGTAAAAGTTTGGCAGCATCCGCTCTGTGAGTGCGATCTCGAAGTCTTCGTTTGCGAGAATATATTTGTATGGGTTCCGCCCGTAGGGGCGCAGAAGAAACTCCATAGAGCCGAGCGTCAAAGTCTCGTACTCCAGAGCGCGATCCTCTTGCCTCAGAGCTTGCTGAAAAGCCAGCTCATCAAAATCAAGGGCGCCCCCCACTGGATCGATGTTGAAGCCGACATAAAGGGTATCGAGCCCGCTTAGGAGTAGGTGGCATTCGTTGTTGGCACTCAGTGCCGCAGTTGTATCGATCTCGTTCGTGACCATGCAAAGCCCCTCTAGGATAGGGTTGGAACAATCTCCTTTGGACTTTGATCAATTGGCACAGGAGTGCGGCGACGTTGTTTGCGAGTCAACGAGGGGAAAGCAGCAAATCGAAAAACCCCTAAGGGGTTTCCGAAGAATATTCGGTTCAGAAGCTGGATTTAGTGTCGCTCAAACAGGTGAGTCGGAGCCACAAACTACATCGGCGCTCAACCCCGGACCCGGCGATTCGATCTAAGCGCACAGCTCATCAGTTGGCTCAAAGGGAAGGCCAAGGGCATCGCGCGCGTAAAGGCCCCGCCGCTGACGCGGCTGGCGGCTATGCCGCCTGCCTTGACCCGGCGCTCTGCCCCTGGCGAAGGCTTGGGAAGCCCTTTGCTGACGCAAAGGGCCTCAAAGGAGACCCATTTGAAGGGAAAAGGGGAGGGGCATGTATTTTGAGCCCCCCGTGTTACTGATCACGGGGAGTGCTTCTGATGGCCATTCGCTTCGATCCCGGCGAAATCGCTAGAAACCAATCGACACTGTAAAGCGGCCTTCGACCTCTGGCATGTCGACGGCATCGGACCGCCCAGTGACCGAGGCGCCGAACGATACAGACGGCATCGGCGTCGCGGTCAGGCCCAGACTTCCTTCGGCCCAATCTTCCGGCACCGCGACACCAGGCAGCATGAAGTCGCCGATGTCCTGCACGGTTCCGTTCAGACCCAGTGTCGTATTCTCGCTGCGGTGCGCCCAGGCGCCCGAGGCCCACAGGGTGGTATGCGATTTGATATCGATGGCGCCTTCCGCCCCCAGACGCGTCCGAAGGGAGGTGCGATCCTGCGCCTCGGCGCTTAGGGGGAAAGGGCCCTCTTGTTCGGCAAAGGCATCAAATTCGGTGCGGAGAATCGTTGCCTCACCAAAGGGCATCAAGCTTGCCGTGGGGCTGACGCCAAAGCGCCACCCCGCGCGCGCCAGAGCGCCCATCGCTTGACCATCGGTGGAGCTGGTGGCGCGCTCAAGGTCGTTGCCATTCAGATAACCGCGCGAGGTTTCAAGATCAATTTGCGCCAGTAGCGCTGAAGCTGTGAGTTCAAGGCCGCGTTGGTCCGGCTCTCGTTTTACGAAAAAATTTAGACCGCCAGTGACGCTGCGGTGACGCGTGCCAAAGGCGAGACCGTCCACGTGCCGGACGGCCCGCGTGCCCGCGATGCCGATGCGCCAATGGGAATTGAGCGCGGTTTGAACCCCACCGGTCCAGGTTGTGCGATTGTCCGTGCCCAGCGCGTCGTCGTCCACCTGGCCCGCGGAGGCCGAGCCGAAAACGCAGAAACGGTGCGCGCTTACTTCATGATCGCAATCGCTGTGGCTCGCCACATCGGCAATGCCGGAAAGCAGTCCCGCGGTTTCGGCTTCTTGCGCCGCCTCAAACGGCAGCATGGAATAGAGCGAGGCGGCAAGAATTTCCGGTGATATGAGACCGCCTTTGCGCGCGTAGAAGGCTGAATAGGATGCGCCACCATCGATTTGAATCTGACCTACCAAAACATTCCCGTCAGCGCTCATGTCCCCGACAAAGACAAACCGCAATCCGGTAAGATCAACGTCGGGGCCAATCCATTCGCCGATGGTCTGCATGCCAGCGTCTTCGGTCCAGCGAAAGGGCTCATACCAGTCAATGATGCCGTCTGAATTTGAAGAATCGCCGACAATGACGGAGCCGTCCAACGACATTAGGGAGGGATAACTATATCCATAGCCATAGGTAAAGGGAGCAAGGAACCCCAGGCCCTCCATTCCGCTTGCCTCGGTCCAGCGAAAGGCCTCGTTCCAGTCATTGATACCGTCTGAATTCGAAGAATCACCGACAATGACGGAGCCGTCCAACGACATTAGGGAGGGATAACTATATCCATAGCCAAAGGTATAGGGAGCAAGGAACCCCAGGCCCTCCATTCCATTTGCCTCGGTCCAGCGAAAGGCCTCGTCCCAGTCATTGATACCGTCTGAATTCGAAGATTGGCCGACAATGACGGAGCCGTCCAACGACATTAGGGAGGGATAACTATATCCATAGCCATAGGTAGTTGGAGCAAGGAACCCCAGGCCCGCCATTCCGTTTGCCTCGGTCCAGCGAAAGGCCTCGTCCCAGTCATTGATACCGTCTGAATTCGAAGATTGGCCGACAATGACGGAGCCGTCCAACGACATTAGGGAGGGATAACTATATCCATAGCCATAGGTAGTTGGAGCAAGGAACCCCAGGCCCGCCATTCCGTTTGCCTCGGTCCAGCGAAAGGCCTCGTCCCAGTCATTGATACCGTCTGAATTCGAAGATTGGCCGACAATGACGGAGCCGTCCAACGACATTAGGGAGGGAGAACTATATCCATAGCCAATGGTATAGGGAGCAAGGAACCCCAGGCCCTCCATTCCGCTTGCCTCGGTCCAGCGAAAGGCCTCGTTCCAGTCATTGATACCGTCTGAATTCGAAGATTGGCCGGCAACAACGGAGCCGTCCAACGACATTAGGGAGGGAGAACTATATCCATAGCCAATGGTATAGGGAGCAAGGAACCCCAGGCCCTCCATTCCGCTTGCCTCGGTCCAGCGAAAGGCCTCGGTCCAGTTATAGATACCGTCTGAATTCGAAGATTGGCCGGCAACAACGGAGCCGTCCAACGACATTAGGAAGGGATAACTATATCCATAGCCATAGGTATTTGGAGCAAGGAACCCCAGGCCCTCCATTCCGCTTGCCTCGGTCCAGCGAAAGGCCTCGGTCCAGTTATAGATACCGTCTGAATTCGAAGATACGCCGAAAGCAACATTGCCGTCATCGGACAAATAGTAGATAGACGAGTATCCGGAGCCAGATGTAAATAAACTCAGGATTCCAACCGACTGCGCCCCGCCATCGGCAGTCCAGATCAACCCCTCGTTATAAGTGACGGACCCGATGTGATTCGTCGTGGAGCCACCGGCCACAAGACCGTTTGGTGTCAAAATATTGAAGTAGGAGTTCTGATAGTCAATCCCGCCAATGGGCGGAACTACATAGAAATCTACGTCATCGGCGCGGGCAGTGTAGGTCAGGGTCATCGAAAGTCCGACGATCATCAGTGCAAAGATGAAATGATGGGCTTTGCAAACCTCGTCGCCCCACAAATTTTGAATGAATTGATACATCCCCTTGAACCTCCATGATCCGGTGGCGGTGTTTTCACCGCCCTCGGATTTTCGCCTGCCCCAAGTCTAATCACTGAACCAACCGCTCCTTGATCGGAGGTTTCAGCGCCCGAACCACTAATGGTACTCAGAACTCGGTGCGCAGCCTTAAGTCGAAACCGTTCGACGAGACGCCATCACCATATTGGCCCACATAGGATGCGCCGATGCTGACCCCGCCCGCGGCGAACATGTCAAAGCCGAACTCGCTGACGAAAGCGCTCTCGGCGATGGGCGCGCCGGTGACGGTGAAGGGATCGCTGCCCGCAAAGCCGAGCGTCAACTCCGTGTCCGTGTCGCCCATGGCGCGGCGCCAGCCCGCCATGCCGCGCACCTGAATGTTCGGCGCAAGGTCGATCACCGGTCGCACGCCCACGGTGGCGAAGGTGGTGCTCATGGATTGCGAGGGCGCGCCGAGCGCCGCGACGCCGCCGGTTTCGGCGAAGGCGTCGGTCTCGAGGTTCTGGTGCGCGACCCCCACAAAAGGTTCCGCCGTCACCCGGTTCGCGCCGAAGCGGTAGCCCGCCTCGCCGAAGAGCTCCCACGAACGCGCGTCGTAATCTGCATTCAGCGTCTCGCTGACCGGATTGGTGATGTGGCGCGTGCCATCGATGCCATGCCAGCTGTAAAGCGCGCCGAAGTCGATCACGAAGGGGCTGCCTTCCGTCCCGCCATAAAGGCCCGCAGTATAGCTGTCCGCATCGGTGTCGGTGCGGAGCGTATCGGCAGAGGCGCGTGTGCGCGTGTAGCCGCCAAGAAGCCCGAGGCGGAGCCCCTCGCCCATCGATCGGTCCACGCCCGCGACGATACCGTAACGATCGTTGCCGAAGTCGTGGGACCCGGCGCTGCCATCCGTATCCATCCAGTTGCCGTGCGCCGTTGCCCAGAAGAGGTTTTGCGGCGCGGCGGTCTCTTCGCCGCTCATGCCCCGCGCATGGAGGCGGTCCTCGGTCGCGCGCACGATCCAGCGGCCGTTCTCGGCCAATGCCCCGCGCATCGAGGCGTGCCCCTCGCCCGAGAGCTGGTCGAAGGCGTCCTGGGCTTCTTCCTCCGAGAGGATCATCAGCATCGCGTCTTTCAGCGGGTCAGCGTCATCAAGGCTGTCGAGCGCCGCCGCCGTTTGCATTTGGTTCGGCGTCATCGCCGCCTCGACAAAGTCAAAGACCTGATCGAGCGTCAGGTAGACGTTGTTCGCGTCATAGCTTGCCATCGCCTCGAGGAAGAAGAAGTCCTCGGTGATGGTATCAAAGGTGCCCGTCACCCCGCCCGCCGCGGTGACGATGGTGTACTGGGTAGAGGCGCCATAGGTGCTGCCGTCGTCGGTGCCGTTCTCAGGTGTCACGGCGAGTGTCACGCCGCTCTCGATGGTGTAGGTGCCGGTGGCGTTCAGGAGATCACTGTTGCCGAGATCGTCCACTTCCACGGCGTAGGTTGAGCCCGTGCTTTGCGTGACACTGCCCACATTCAAGGTGCCGATGGAACTGCCCGGCGCGAGAATGCCGCCATCGGCCACACTCACCGTGCCGGAGAGTGTGCCGCTGCCACCGAGCGTGCCACCATCCATCACGCCTACATCGCCGCCGAGCATATTCTCGACCGCCAAGGTGCCGCCATAAACAGTTGTGGTACCCGCGAAGGCGCCGCCGTCGCCGGTGAGGCTGGTATAGCCCGCGTAGTGGTCAATGGCGGAGGTGGTGCCGCCGAAACTAGTCGCAAGGTCTGGCGCAAAGAAATACGTGCCCGTTTCGTCCGTGTGATTGAAGGCCAAAATGCCGGTGCCGCCGCCGAAATTCAGTAACCCTGCATCCACGACGCCGGGCGCAACCGCGGCATCCACCGAGGGCGCACCAATGTTCAGGATTCCTATGTCCTGAACCGCAATATAGATCGTCCCAGAGCCGCTATCCAGAATCACCGTGCCGCCATCGACAACGGTCAGCACCCCTTCTTCACCATTACCTAAGAACAAATCTGACGCCGACCATTGCGAGCCCGCGCCGGAAATTGTCACTGCGCCGGAACCATCAAAGCCAGAGCCAATAAGACTGAACCCGCTGTTGACCGCGCCACCGTCCTCTATGATCACTTCCCCGGTTCCCGATTGGCCAACAACCAGATTTCCTGACAAGTCCCAAAGCGAGTCCGCACCGGTGACGAGTGCCGTACCCGAGCTGCCAGGATTTAAGCCGAGGCTAGCATTCCCGCCACTGACCATGCCGCCGTCAGCAATAGTTAGTTCTCCGGCTCCCAGAATCCCTGCGTTGAGATCGCCTGCCATCACCCATTGTGAACCGGCGCCAGTGACCATGACCGTGCCGGAACTGCCAGTCTTTTGAGCGAGATTGCCAAAGCTCGCATTGACCACGCCGCCATCTGCGATGGTTAGTTCGCCGATTCCTTCAGACCCAACATCAAGACCATTCGTTATGGACCATTGCGAGCCCGCGCCGGTGACGGTAGCCGTGCCCGAACCACCAACATCAGAACCAAGATAGCCATCGTTGCTGCTGACAAATCCGCCATCGGAAACTGTCAGTTCGCCTGTGCCTTCATAACCGACGAAGAAACTTGACGTCGACCACTCGGAACCCGCGCCAGTAATCAACGTGGTGCCGTCGCTACCGGCATAACGGCCAATGTATCCATGTTGGCTACTGACGTATCCACCGTCAGAAACGGTCAAATCGCCGATGCCCTCATAACCCACATACAATGGGTTGAACATGTCCCATCGAGAATTTGCACCGCTAACAACGACGGTCCCCGATGCGGTGTCGAAATAGCCCAAAACGCCAGTAGAATTGTTGACCACGCCGCCGTCTGTGATCGTGACTTCTCCGACTCCTCGATACCCCACATAAAAATTGTTGGACATGGACCAGAGCGAGTCAGTACCTGTGATGTGCGCGGTGCCAGAGCTACCAGCCAGATTGCCAACATAACCGTACCGGCTACCTACCGTGCCACCATCCTCGATGGTTAGATCACCGGTTCCACTTCGGCCGACACTCAAATCGTAAAGCATAGCCCACAAAGAGCCAGTGCCCGTGACGGTCGCGGTGCCATAGCCAGTGGCGTTGTAACCCAAATAGCCATATCCACTGTCCACTTCGCCGCCATCAGCAACTGTCAGCTCACCGGTTCCATTATACCCCGCGAGCACATCGCCTAGGATCGACCACTGCGAGTCCGTGCCAGTGATTAGTGCAGTGCCCGAACTGCCGGTATCGCGGGCGAGCCAGCCATTTCCGCTGTCGACTACGCCACCCGCGGAAACCGTCAGATCGCCAGCGCCGCTGAACCCCACGTACACCTGCCCCAATGTCCACTGTGAGCCTGGGCCAGTTACTGTGACGGTACCGATCCCCGTGCTGGAATAACCAATCAATCCCTGTGAAACACCAGCGTTCGAGACCAACCCGCCATTAGAAATTGTCAGTTCACCATTCCCGGCGCGACCGACATAGAGATCGTTGGACATCGCCCATTGCGAACCGGTTCCGGTAACCAAGATTGTGCCGGTGCTGCCGGCATTGTAACCCGCATGGCCGCGGTAGGTTTGGAGCACACCGCCGTCGGAGATGATAAGCCCTGCGTCGCTGCCATTCGACTTCCCGACATACAAGAACGAACTGGAGAGGCTTGTGTTTGTCGTCGAAGAATCTATGACCGGCGAAAAAGGCGGGTTCGCTTCAACAGTATCGATATTGATGTCGGGACCGTTCGTAGGCGTTGTCCCGCCAAACCAGTTGTTGAGATCGTCCCAATCAATGGAGTCGCTGCCGTCCCAGTTGGCTTGTGCAAACGCCGCACCCGGCGCCAATAACAACACCGCCACAAACGCAGCGCGCACTACGTGCCCGAGCTTTCCCATGGTCACCCCCCGGCTTCCCCGAAACGTCCGACCATCGGATTGTTGCACCCGGGTCGTAATCGTTAATGGATCGTAAACGGTCTCAGGCCGATGACCTAGCGGAAACTGGCGGGAAGGCTAATGCACCAAGTTATAGTTGTCGGAAATCGAGGCTCTTGTGGCCATTTTGACCCAGTTCAAGCGGCGCGGCAGGGGCCTTCTCGCACGTGCGAATGGGACCCTCGGCGTGTTTGGAGAGCAGATTACTCGATAGTCGAAATGAAATCCTGGATCAGTGGCGTCCGCTGCGAAGAGCCACCAAGACCCAGTACTCACTTTCATCCGGTCCGGTGCACCAACTTTCCTCATCCCATCCGTTCATCGCCGCCGGTAGACACATTCGTGGCGGTCTGCGCATAATTCTGGAGGCAATGCGGCTGGCCGATGGGGGGCGACTGGATGCTGAGAATAGTTCTATTTGGCTTGGTGGTGGTGGCTGCCACTGCGGTTGTCGCTATCCTTAGCCTTCAAGGGCGCGCCACTTGGACAGTTGCCGAGGTGGTGAGAACGCCTGAAGAAAGGTTTGCCAACCTTTCCGATTATCCCTTCGCGCCCCACTATGTTGAGAGCCTTGGCTACCGCATTCACTATGTAGACGAAGGTCCACGTGACGGCGAAGTCATTCTGCTCCTGCACGGCCAGCCATCGTGGAGCTATCTCTATCGTCATATGATCCCGCCGCTCGCCGAAGCGGGTTATCGTGTTATCGCGCCCGACTTTGTGGGCTTTGGCAAATCGGACAAACCGCTCCGCCAAAGCGACTATAGCTACCAGATGCATGTGGATGTCATGACTGAGTTCGTGCACCAACTCGACCTGCAAGGGATAACCATGTTTGCGCAGGATTGGGGCGGGCCCATAGGGCTCCGGCTAGTTGCTGAAGACCCGGACCGGTTCGCGCGCATCATGATTTCCAACACGGGTCTTCCGGCGGCGGATGGTCTTCAGGGGTGGCTCGGTTTTCCGATCTTTCGTGCCCTTGTATGGCTCGAAGGAAGCCCCGAGACGCTCGCCGATGAAAACGGCGAATTCAGCTTCACGCGATGGGTTGCTTGGTCGAGAACAATTGAACCCTATGACTATGAGGGCCTCTTTCAGGCGGGTACCGAGCGCGAGCTCACGCCCGAGGAGCTTGCCGGATATTCAGCGCCTTTCCCGAATGAGAGCTATCAAGCGGGCGCGCGCATCTTTCCCTACCTCGTGCCCTCGCAGTTGCGCGAAGGGGCCGCAGCGATGCGCGACGTCTATGCGAACTGGGACAAACCCTTCCTGACGGCCTTCGGCGACAGCGACCCGGTGACCGGGGGCATGGATGTGGTGTGGCACGACACCGTTCCGGGCGCCCAGGGACAGCCGCACACCACCGTCGAGAATGCCGGCCATTTCATCCAGGAAGATCAGCCAGATGAGCTGGTGCGGATCATGACTGAGTTCATTGAAGCCAATCAACAGTGAAGTCCAAAGCAGGCCTCTGGGGAATCGTACGTCAGCGATTCGATTCCACTGCTCGGCGCGTCATTCTTGATTTGCACCAACTTAGTTCGCTCGCGGCTCAGGTGGGGCGGGCTGACCGCCCGGCGCGCAGTCGCGCGCTATAGTCACCAACCAGTTCTCATTTTCATCCAGTCCGGTGCACCACGATCTGCATTGTCAGCCCAATGTGCGCCCCAGTTTTTGGGAGTGCCTAGGGCTAGCTCGAAGACTTAGATGGTAAGAGGTTTGCCACCTGGCTCGACTGCGTTGAGGGTACCTTCGCCATGTGTAAAGAATATCATTCTAGTGGGCGCATAGGGTCGTGCCGTATGCCACGTATTTCGTGGCACGATGACATAAGTGCCCGGTCGACTGACTCGGATGATTTGTTCGCTTCCATCAATCCAAAATACGAAATCTGTGTCCCCTTCGAGAAGATACACCAATTCATCCCCTTCGGGATGAACTTCCCACGTGGGCCAGCGCTCCTCAAAACTGTGTTCCGATATCAGGACGGCACCAGTGCGGCTATCAAACTCACTGCTCAATTCTTGATAAAAGTTCTCGCCAACGTCTTTGGGCGTGACGGAACCCGAAGAGCCATAAAGCGCTCGAGTTTGACCCAACGTGTAAAGACCTAGAGGCATAGCCAAGTTCCTCTCTAGATAGGACCGTACTCAGAACCCTAGCACGCTTCGGCAAACCACTAGAACCCAGTTCTCATCTTCATCCGATCCGGTGCACCATCTTTCCTCAGAATTAAAGTCGTCATGTAACTCCGAGGGGAATCAAGGGGTAGCCTTCGAACATTCCATGTCCGCCCGTATCTCGGTACGCGCATCGAGAGAGGCATCGCCATGACCTTGGAGTCCATCTATTTCCTTAGCCAGATTATTGCCGTCGCGGCGATCATTGGATCGCTCCTGTTCGTTGGATTTCAAGTTCAACAGTCGAGAAAAATGGAGCGTGCGGCTGCGCAACGCGAGCTGCTCTACCGGGTGTCTGACTTTACGCGCCACTATGCGGAAATGGACCCCAAGGTTGCGCTTTGCTTTCTTGACTATGAAAACGCCGATAGTTCCAGCCAAGGCCGTTTCGGCGCTTACGTTTCGGAGTTCATCTTCATAACTGAAGCCGCATTCAGCATGCGTCGCGATGGATTCTTCACTGAGGGAACCTGGCAGGGAATCGAGGGGGGTGCGCTTGCCATGCTCAGAACGCCGGGCGGGGCGCAATGGTGGGAGTATGGAAAACGCTACATTGGATTCGAAATCGTTGAGCACCTCGAGCGAAGGCTTGGCGAGATAGATCCCGACACCCCGGATTTTCTGGATTTGGTCCCTTCCTTTCGAAAGGGAATCTCCGAAGCCGAAGCGCAAGGGGAACGTGCCACCGAAGGCACGGGTTCCGACTAACCTTGAGGCCGCAATATCACCAAGACCCAGTTCTCATTTTCATCCGGTCCTGTGCGCTATTTTTGATCTCACGTCCCTTCGCTTCGCTCATGGCGAGCTAAATCTGTGCCGTTGCGCACGCGCGATGTGCACCCGCTGGCGGGTTGTCGCCTAAGCCATGACTGCCAGCGTGCTGTGACAAAAAGGCATAAGGCCGCCGCAGCCACAATGCGGTAGGACTCCCCGTGTTATGAGGCGTTCATTCGGACATCGCGCCGCCCGCTTTTTAGCGATGGTGGCTGTTTGCTTTCAGGTGATCCTGCCTGGCGCGATTCCGCTCGCGCAGGCGCAAGGGATCGACCTTGCCCGTTACATCTGCGCGCCCTATGGACAGCCCCTCGACGCGGAAGCCAAAGCTGCGGTCCAGCGGCTCGCTGAGCTGACCGGCGAAGAACCCCCCGCACCCGAATTTCCCGATACCCATTGTCCGCTTTGTACGCTTGCGCACAGCGTTCTTGTGACGGAACCCGTTACGACTGCGGAAACAGTACCGGACAATGTCGAAATCTGTTTCGCGCCTGCGACGTTCGGCCCGGTGCAGGCGGCCGAAGGCCCGCCGCTCGGCTCTCGCGGACCACCTTCTCACCTCTGATTAGCAAAATTAAACCGGCCCACGATCCATGGGTCCCGATGGGAGTGCGCGTTCCGTGCGCCCCCTGCTTTCAGTTCGTGAGACAAACAAATGAAACCCAAACTTTCCTCTTTGCTCCTTTCCGGGGCAGGCATCATCCTTGCTGCCGGACCCGCTTTCGCAGAAGAAGGCATTGAGACGTCTGCCGATCCGGCTGCTGTGTCCAGCACTTCCGAAGATGCCAATCCGGCGCTGGTCGATGTGATTGTTGTGACCGGCGCGCGGGGCGATGGTCCGACAACCCATTCGGTCACGCCGGAGGCCGCCCCCTTGCAAGGTGGCGATATCACCTACCTGACGGCCCGCATTCCCGGGGGCGCGCGTATCGCCAATGGCGAACTTTCGGGCCAGATGCAGTACCGCGGCCTCTTTGGCGAGCGGCTCAACCTGCGGATCGATGGCCAACGCTTTGCCTCGGGCGGGCCAAACCTGATGGACCCGGTCTTTCACTATGCGCCCGCGCCGCTGATCGCGGCCGTGGTGGTGGATCGTGGCGTTAGTCCCGTGTCGGAAGGGCCAGGGCTCGCAGGTGGCGCAGACGCGATTTTCAAACGCATCGACTACGCCGCGGGCAGTGATGTCACCTACGGCTATGACCTCACCTTCGGCGCGCGCAGCATTAACGAGAGCTTTTCAGCTGGCGGTGTGGCCGGCGCGGCCACCGAGAGCTGGCGGTTCAATCTGCTCGGCGCGTGGGAAGAGGGCGATGACACCGATTTTGGCAACGGCACGATTGGCGGCACGTCTTTTGAGCGGGGGGTCTATGGCGCCTCCGCTGGCGTGCGGACCGAAGCGGGCGAGTTCTCGCTCGACCTTCGCCGTCAGAATACCGGCCCCTCCGGCAATCCGCAGTTCCCGATGGACATCCAGTATTTCGATACGGATTTTGCGCGGCTGGGGTACGCCCATGATTTTGGCGGCGTGCGGTTTGAGGCAAATGTTCACTACACGGACGTTTCCCACCTGATGGATAATTTTTCCATGCGCCCTTCGCCTGGCGCCATGGGGGAGCGCGCGACCTATGCGGACGCCACCACGCGCGGGGCGGAAGTTGCCTTGGGGTTTGATGCTTTCGGGGGCGAGCTTTCGGTCGGCGTCGACGGCGAACAAGCGGACCAACATGTCCGGATCACCAATCCCAACAATGCCAGTTTTTATGTGACGCCTTTCCCGCATGTCGAAACCGAGCGTGTGGGCGGATTTGCTGAATGGAACGGGCCGCTCGGCCCGGTCGAATCCCAGTTGGGTATCCGGGTTGACCGCAACGATTATGACGCGGGCACAGCGGTCGTGGGACCGGCGCTTCCCGCAGCGCCGGGGATGCTGGCGATGGCCTTTAACAGTGCGGACCGGTCGGGAAATGATACCACCGTCGATGTGGTGGCCCGGTTCTGGACCCCTGCCGCGAATGGGCTTTCCTGGCGCGCGACATTGGCCCGCAAGCAGCAGATGCCGGGCTATATCCAGCGTTATGGCTGGCTGCCGATCAATGCGAGCGGCGGCCTTGCCGACGGCAATATCTATGTGGGTGATCTGGGTCTCGAACCAGAGACCGCGTGGATCGCCGAAGCCGGATTCGACTTCGCCGCGGCCAACGCTTACTTGCGGCCCACGATCTTCGTGAGGCAGATCGACGACTACATTCAGGGTGTGCCTTATGATGACACGGTTGGCGTTGCCGACACGCCCGTCGAAATGATTGCGTCGATGAATGGTGATCCAACACCCCTGCGGTGGGACAATGTGGACGCGCGTTTGTACGGTTTCGACATTGACGGCGGCTACGACTTTGCCGGGCCGCTGCGCCTTGACGGCGTGTTCAGCTTTGTGCGGGGCGAACGCCGCGATATCGACGACAATCTCTATCGTGTCGCACCGCCCAGCCTGACGCTTGGCCTCACATGGGAGGCAGCCCAATGGTCCGCTACGCTCGAAGCGCGCGGTGTCGCCGAACAGAACGACGTCTCCGTGACCAACAGCGAGGCAACAACAGGCGCCTATGCGGTGCTCAGTGCCTATGGTGACTGGCAGGTGCGCGACGGTGTGCGCCTTTCCGCCGGCGTCGAGAACCTGTTCGACACGGTCTATGAGGACCACCTCGCAGGGTATAACCGCAACGGCTTCGGAGATGTTCCCCTTGGCGAGCGGGTTCCGGGGGCGGGGCGCGGCGTCTTTATCCGGCTTAGCTTGTCGAGGTAAGCCGGGCCCTGGGGCCCTTCTTTTTTCGCCGTATGACGGAAAGGTGAGCAGGTGTTTACTTGTGCGGGTGAACTCGTGGCGCAAGGATTTTGGCCAGGAGGGTTTTCATCATGTCCGCAGTAAAACTCATTAGCTCCATTTGCGCCGCCGGGTTTGCCATTGCGACGAGCGCAATAGCCGCATCGGCGAATTCATTGGACGCACTGGATTTGTTTGAGACGCACCAGATCGTTGCTCTCGGCGAACATCATGGGATGACTGCGGACGATGAGTGGATCCTTGGTCTTCTCATGGATCCTCGGTTCATCGAAGGCGTGGATACCGTGTCCATCGAATTTGGTGCGGGCACACATCAAGACACGATTGATCGATATATACGGGGAGAGACGGTCTCGGATGAGGAGCTTCAAACCATGTGGTCCGACGGTACGCACGGACCGATGGGCGTATCCTATTCACCCTTCTACGAAACACTTGCTGCCCGCATCCGCGCGATCAACCTTTCAGAGCGTCAAGACAACCCTATCGGTGTCATTCTCGGCGATCCGGGTGTTGACTGGGAGGCAGACCCTCTTGCGCCAGCCTGGATGGAGGGCATGCGAGGGCGCGACGCCTATTGGGGGCGCGCAACGCTGGAGGCCACCCGAAATGGCGACCGCATTCTCATGATCGGTGGTTTCGGTCATTTCGGTCGCCCCGACCGCGCGGGCATGATGGCGGCTTCGGAGGCGCAAGGATATGCGGCGGTCGTTCCCCTGGGCCCCGACGGCATGATGGCGTGCGGTCTCGATGAGCTTTGGGCGGACGAAGAATACGGTGCGATTGTCGATGTCACTGAACGCCCAGAGGGACAAATGGATGCCGGTGCCTGCTTTCCGGGTTCGATGACCTTCAGAAATGGCCAGGTGGCGCCCGCTTATGAAGGGGTCGCGCTGGTAGACCTCAATGCCCTGTATGTCTGGCTTGGGAACCCCGAAAATTTTCCTGAAGGCGAGACCTTTCCGCCGCCTACCGACCCGGACCTTGCCGCACGCATGCAGGGCCGCGCGGACCAGCTTGGTGTACAAGCGCTGCCGCACTGACCTTGATCGGATAGCGTGGCGATGGCGCCGGGCTTGGAGTTTCGGCTTTGTCGTCGTCATTCGGATGTGAGGAGTTGAGCCCGATGCGCAGGCAGCGGTGTTTCTCACACATTTTGCGCTCCCCAACACAACCCTTAAGATGTATATGAAAAGTACATCGACTTATAATAGAGTGCCGCTATCGCCTATTTTAGGGAAGTGGCAAAGTGGCGGCTCATTCAGCGGGGGTTAATCTGCTTCGTGTCTGAATCTGCTAGAATTGCCTCAATTGAGACATCTCTGCTCGGCAGGCTTTGTCTCGGGGCGATTTTTGACGGCCCGGCCGATCCATCGGCTTGAGGTCTTTTGACGGGAGGAACTCATGTTCGTTTGGAAATCTTTGCTGGCGGCCGGTCTCGCCAGTTTTGCCCTTGTCGCCGCAGGCCCTGTGGCCGCGCAGGATATTTCGGGCAGTCCCACATATGGCGACGTCAACCTGACCCACGGGTTCATTCCCGACCCCAACAGCGTGACATTGGCCGCGGGCGGCTCGATAGATGTGCGCGATACCATCGGCGGCGCGTGCCGCGGGATGGTGGCCAATGCGCCAGATGTGAATCTCTTTTACACGGCGGGCAGCTTTCCGCTCTACATCTCCGTAACCTCGGACGCGGACACGACCCTTGTAGTCAATTCTCCCGACGGCCAATGGTATTGTAATGACGACACGACGGGATTTGATCCGGCGGTCGTTTTTGATACGCCGCAAAGCGGTCTCTACAATGTCTGGGTCGGTACCTATTCCTCGTCCGCCGGGCTTCCCGACGCGACGCTGCATTTTTCCGAGCTTAGCATCACCACCGAAGACAGCAGTGGTGGGTACACGAACACTGGCGGGCTCGACTTCACGCTGGACCCGAACTATGGCTCGATCTCGTTGAGCGAAGGCTTCGCCAATGACCCCCATGCCGTCACCCTGAGCGCGGGCGGGTCTGTGGATGTCTCGCAAACCTCGACCGGGTGCTGGGGCCATGCCTCCGTCGCGCCGGATTATTCGGTGACCTACACCGCGGGCAATACGTTTCCGCTCTATTTCTCTGCTGTCTCCGACACGGACACGACGTTGATCATCAACGATCCGAACGGCAATTGGGTGTGCGACGACGACAGTGGCGGTTATCCCAACCCGCAAGTGGTTTTCGAGCACCCTCAAACGGGCCGTTACGACGTCTGGGTTGCGACCTTCAGCGAGAGCGCAGGTTATCCGCCCGCGACTCTCTATGTCTCCGAGCTTGGCTTGATGGGCACGTCGGGCAAGGGCGCGACGCCCACGGGGCTCGACTGGACGCTCGATCCGGCCTTTGGCTCGGTGCAGCTGACCAACGGCTTTGTGCCCGACCCGCACACGGTCACGCTCAATGCGGGCGGCACGGTTGATGCCAGCGAAGCCGTTGGCGGAACCTGCCGCGGCTATGTGGCCGAGGCGCCGGACTATGACGTCTATTACGACGCGGGAACCTGGCCGCTCTATTTCTCCGCGACGTCCGATCGCGATACCACACTCGTCGTTCGCGCGCCGGACGGCCAGTGGTATTGCGATGATGACGGCGGTGATGGCCTCAACCCGCAGGTCGTGTTCCAGAACCCGCAAAGCGGTCTCTATGATGTTTGGGTCGGCGTTTATTTCAGCAGCGGCGAGTACCCGCAGGCGACACTGGCCGTCTCTGAAGTGGGCGCAACGGCGACCACACCCGGCGGCGGCAGCAGCACGTCCACCGGCAATATCGATTGGTCAGGCAGCCCGTCCTATGGCGAGGTTTCGCTTGTCACCGGATATTCGCCTGACCCTTACGTTGTCTCCCTTGCTGCCGGTGGCAGCGAGGATGCCAGCGGGCTCGGCTCGTCCTGCCGCGGCTTTGTGGCGGGCAATCCGGACTTCAATCTGAACTACACGTCCGGCAGCTTGCCGCTCTTTATCTCCGCTTCTTCCAGCACGGATACGACCATTGTCGTGAACGCGCCGGACGGGCAGTGGTACTGCTCCGACGACTACATGGGCCTCAACCCGGCGGTCGAGTTCGATTATCCGCAAAGCGGGCTCTACAACATCTGGGTCGGCACCTATTCCGACCAGCCGGATTATCCGCCGGCAACGCTCTTCATTTCGGAGCTGGAAGCCCACTTCTGATCCGGCACGTGGTTTCAAAATGCAGCGGGCGCTCCTTCCCAGGGGCGCCCGTTTTCTTATAGGCTCTGTCCATGAGCGAACCCGACCTTCCCCCGCCAAGCGAAGCGCCGCTGCCGCCCGAACTAAGGCGTGCTCTCGGCCTGCCGCTACTCACGCTTTATGGCCTTGGCACGGTTCTGGGCGCGGGCATCTATGTCTTGATTGGCGAGGTGGCAGGGCGCACAGGCGGATTTGCGCCTTTGTCGTTTCTGCTCGCCGCCGTTCTTTCAGCACTGACCGCCTTCAGCTTTGCTGAGCTTGGCGGGCGGTTCCCGAAAAGCGCGGGCGAAGCAGTTTATGTGCTCGAAGGGTTCGGGCGGCGAGAGCTCTCACTCGTTGTCGGGCTGCTGGTCGCGCTCAGCGGGATTGTTTCCTCCGCCGCCATCAGTCAGGGCTTCGCGGGCTATCTCCACACATTTGTGGTGGTCCCCGATGTGCTCGCCCAATCATTGCTCATTGCTCTGCTAACGGGGCTTGCCATCTGGGGCATAGCCGAAAGCGTAACCATTGCCGCGTTCCTCACGTTGATCGAGGCGGGCGCGCTCATCGTGGTGATTGCGCTGGGTCTGCCGGGGGCCATTGCTTCCGACGCGCCGTTTGCCATGCCGCTCAATGGGAGCATCGGTGCGGTGGCCATTCTTTCGGGCGCGGTGCTTGCCTTCTATGCCTTCATCGGGTTTGAGGACATGGCGAATGTCGCAGAAGAAGTGATCAACGCCCCGCGCACCATTGGCCGCGCCATAACTGCCGTGGTGGTGCTTTCAACGCTCGTCTATGTGGGGGTTGCGTTCGTCGCCGTGCGCACCGTGCCACCGGCGGAACTTGCACAAAGCAGTGCGCCACTTGCGTTAATCTTTGACCGGCTGACCCATGTGCCGCCGCAAGCGATGAGTCTGGTCGCCATGTTGGCGGTTGTGAACGGCGCGCTGATCCAGATCATTATGGCCGCGCGGGTGCTCTATGGTCTCGCGCGGGAACATGAGCTGCCAAAGTTCCTGGGCGAGGTGCATCCCGTCACAAAGACGCCGCTGAAAGGCACGATTGTCGTGGGCGTAATGGTTCTGATCGCCGCCTTTCTGCTGCCGCTGGTGACGCTTGCCGAAATCACTTCCGCCATGGTGCTGGTCGTGTTTACCCTTGTGAACCTGGCCCTCATTGCCGTGAAGCGTCGGGGCCGCCCGCCCGAAGGGGCGTGGGAAGTGCCCTTGATGGTGCCGGTCCTCGGCGCGGTATCCGCTGGCATATTCGCGGTCTTCGCTATTGCCGAAGTGTTTCGCGGCTAGTCGTGCGATGCGCCGACAACCTCATCGGCAATCCAGCGCATCGCGGTGCCGGTGCTTGGCAAGTGAAAGCCGTTGCCCAGCACCACAATGACCATCTTGTCGTCAGGATAAACGCCGACCGCGCCGTGGGCGCCGGGGGTGAGCCCCGTGTGCCAGATGAACTGACGCCCGTTTCGTTCGGACACATTGAAGCCAAGGCCGTAGCCCCCGGGTTCGCCGTCTGACGGCTGAACCACAGTCCAGGCCCGTTCGCGGTCCGTGGCGCTGATCAGCTCATCGGCCATCAGAAGATCAAACCAATGAGCAAGGTCGGTGGGCGAACCAAGCAATTGCCCCGCCGCGCCTACATGGGACATGTCCACGTTTTCGGCGTGCAAAAAGATATCGTTCTCCACGGTGTAGTTCTGCGCCCGGTGGGGCACGATCTCACGGCGGTCGTCATTGGCAGAATAGGGCATGTCATTCGCTGCAAAGACGTCTTGTTCCATATAGTCAGAATAAGACATACCGCTGACCAACTCGATCAGATAGCCCAGCAGGGTGTAGTTGAAATTGACATACTCATATTGCGCGCCAGGCGCAAAATTCGGCGGCACGTCGCGTTGCATCTCGATGACATCGGGGACGGTCATGCCTGACCGAATGAAGGGCATGAGGTCTTCGTTGAAGACATGATCGGCAAGCCCCGAGGTGTGGGACATCAGTTGCGCAATGGTGACGCGCGCCATGTGCGGCGGCAGATCCGCGATGTAGTCCCCAACCGGCGCGTCGATATCGATGAACTCTTGTTCGGCCATTGAAAGTAGTGCGACGGCGGTGATCGGCTTTGAGATCGACCCGAGGCGATAGGCGACATCGGTACCGTTCGGCATGTCCCATTCCAGATTGGCCATGCCGCGATTGATCACCAGCTGCGTTTCGCCATCCACAGAAATAAGGACGGAAACTCCGGCTCCCTCATCGGGATAGCGCTCAGAGATGTATGTCTCGATTGCCGCAAGGCGGTTATCGCCAATGGCCGTGGCGGCCTGGGCAACAGGCGCGGTTGTGCCTCCCATAGCAGTAAGAAGTGTGATGGCGAGCAGGTGCATCTTCATTACGCAACATCCTTTGACTTGGATTTCATATCGCTGGGGAACATTCCCGCGTAGCGCTGGTCCAACGGTTTGGCGAGCAGCGCACTCTCGATGCGTAGAATTGCTTCGCCACCGTCGATGCCGATTTCTTTCCAGAGGGCGCTGTAGACTTTTTCAAACTTCGCCATGGCGTCGTGCACGTCCTGCACAAGCTTTTTCTGTCGCGGATTGATGCGATAAAGCCGCCGCCGGGCGTCTTCCTTGTCCACCTCCGACGTTATCAACTTGGCGTCAGTCATTTTGCGGATGCGGTGTTCCACGAGCTGGCGCGACAATCCCGTACGCGCGGCGAGTTCCGTGGATGTGGCGCCGTCGCCCTCCGCCAGCGCCATGATCAGCGAATTCCACTTGGCGTCGACGGCCACGCCGATCAGGTCATAGGCATCGCGGCCCTGTTCCCCGATCAAGTCGGCAAGGCGTTTGGCGTGAAGGCCAAAAAGGCGGTCCAAAGGTTTTTTCATTGCGCAATCCATCTGTGCGGGAAATTGCGCAAATATTTGCCTAAAAGTGCGTGCCCGTCAACTGCAAGGGAACGGCAGGGCGCCGAGGTGTTTCGCGGCTAGGCCTTGGACATGCGCGAATCCGTTCCCGTTTCGGGGTCAATGGTGCGCGCATGGACCCACCAGTTCGCGGGCGCGGCCTCCAGGATGCTCATATAGATGTCTTCGATGGCAATGCCGGCATCGCGGGTCAGGTTCGCGGCAATCGCCTCAAACAATGCCTGCTTTGCTTCCGCGGGCCGGGAATTGAATGACAGCGAGATCATGACGGGGCGCGGCCCGCGTGCGACGCCAAAAAAGTTGCGGTCGAAGATCAAATCTTCTTCGGCCATCTCATGGGTCACCTGAAAATAGTCGTCATCGGGAATGCCGAAGGTGTCGATCATGGCCTGCTGAATGCCTTTGGCGATTTGCTTCTTCTGGGCGGGCGGGGTGCCTTCAATGACATAGGTGCGGATGAAAGGCATGGCGTGTCTCCTTGTTCTCGGGATGAGACCGCCAGCATTTCAAGGTTGCGTGCACCCATTAAGAGGTGGTATTATCATAGGATAAACATATAATAGGAGGGGTTGAGATTGTGCCCACAGAACCATCAGCCGCGCCCTCGGCCGCTTTGGGCGAATTTCTCCGCTCCCGCCGGGAACGGCTGACCCCGGCGGAGGTGGGTATCAGCCCGTCCAGTCGGCGCCGGACCCCGGGTCTGCGGCGCGAAGAAGTGGCGGAACTCGCCGGGATCAGCGTTGATTGGTACATCCGGCTTGAGCAGGGGCGCAGCCTCTCCGCCTCGCAAGGCACCATCACCGCGCTCGCTCAGGCGTTGCGGTTAAGCGATGTGGAATCGCGCCACCTTCAAACGCTTGCCACGCAACATCAGCGCCGGTCCTTTGAACGGGAGACGGTGCCGCCGGGTCTGCGCAATCTGATCGACGCCCTAAACCTGCCGGCCTATGTCACGGGACGGCGCTGGGATGTGCTGGCCTGGAACGAGGCGGCGAGCGATTTGTTTGGTGATTTTGGAGAATTGCCGGAAGGGGATCGCAACATCCTGATCTTCATGCTGACCAACCCGGCCGCGCGCACCCTGTTCGGGCGCACATGGACAGCTGAGGCCAAGCGTATGGTGGCCCAGTTCCGCGCGACACATGATTTGTGGAATTACGATCCCGCCTTTGTCGATCTCATCGACCGGCTCAAGGATGGCTGCAAGGAATTCCAAGACTGGTGGGCGGACCATGACATCCGCGATGCACCCGCAGGGATAAAGTCATTGCACCACGCAGGTCGCGGCACAGTGCTTTATGCCTATGAGACGTTTCAGTCGAATGCCGACCCGGCTTTGCGCGTTGCGATCTATACGCCGGAGGCGCTTTAGGCCGCGCTTGTGAAATGGCCCCAAACAGTCCAGGCGCCGATCACGATAAAGCCGAGCCCCGCGATCAGATTGAGCGGAATGACCGAGAGATAACGCTCGGCGGCGGACCCCAGCAGCACCGCGATGGCCGATGACGCAATCAGCGCCAATGATGCCGCCGCAAAAACGAACCACGGTGAGTGCTCGCCGGAACTGGCAAAGAGCATCGTCGCGACCTGTGTTTTGTCGCCGAGTTCGGCAAGAAAGACGGCAGCAAACACCACGAGCAACTGGTTCATGGGTCTTACTCCTGTATTTGGAATGCGATCAGTAGGCCTTGGCGAAGATGGCCATGCGCTTCGCCGGTTTGCCGGTCAGGACGCACACGCCTTCGCCGCCCGGCTGATCCAAGGGGATGCAGCGCACAGTGACGGCAAGGTCCTTGATCATCTCTTCGGTTTCGGCCTCTTCGCACCACCAGGCTTTCACAAAGCCGCCGTCGGCGTTGAACGTATTGCCTTTCAGCGCTTCGAAGTAAGCCTTGAAGTCTTCGAAATTGGTGATGTCGTCGCGGCAGCGCGCTGAACGATAAGCCTTCGCCTCTTCGAAAAGATTTGACTGAATGCCCCAGAGAAGTTCTTCGAGCTCGCCCGCAATCTCATCGATGCTCAGGATCTGCTTTTTGTCGCGCACCTTGTCGCGCCGCGCCATGGCCGCGCCGCCGCTCTCGATGTCGCGCGGGCCCACTTCCAGCGTGATGGGAACGCCCTTGCGCACCCAATCCCATTTCTTCTCCTGGCTTTGGATCTTGCGGTCATCAACGCGCACGCGAACCGGTGCACCGTCGAAGGACACGGCGCGAAGCTGCGCGGCAACCTTTTCCGCATATTCCATGACGGGGCCGTGCTGGCTGTCGTCACGAATGATGGGCACGATCACCACGTGCTGAGGCGCAATGCGGGGCGGCACACGAAGGCCGTCGTCGTCGGCGTGGGTCATGATCAACCCGCCGATCAGACGCGTGGAGGTGCCCCAGCTGGTCGTGTGGCAAAACTCCCAATCGCCCGTTTCATCCTGGAAGCGAATGTTCGCGGCCTTGGAAAAGTTTTGCCCCAGATAATGCGACGTGCCGCTTTGCAGCGCCTTGCCGTCCTGCATCATTGCTTCGATGGTGAAGGTGTCGACCGCGCCCGGGAACCGTTCGCCCTCGGACTTTTCACCGGGGATCACGGGCACGGCCATATGTTCCTCGACCACCTCGCGATAAACCTCGAGCATGGTCATGACTTCCTCGCGCGCCTCGGCTTCGGTGGCGTGGGCGGTGTGGCCTTCCTGCCAAAGAAATTCGGAGGTGCGCAGCCACAGGCGCGGGCGCATTTCCCAGCGCATCACGTTCGCCCATTGATTGATCTTCACAGGAAGATCGCGATAGCTCCGGATCCAGCCCGCGAAGGCCTCACCGATAATGGTTTCCGACGTGGGGCGGATTACCATGGGTTCTTCCAAGGGTGCGGCGGGCACCAGTTTCCCATCCTGCATTTCCAGCCGGTGGTGGGTGACCACGGCCATTTCCTTGGCAAAGCCTTCCACGTGGGCGGCTTCTTTCTCGATAAAGCGCAAGGGGATCAGAAGCGGGAAATAGGCGTTCTCGTGGCCTGTCTCCTTGAAGCGGCGGTCCATGGCCTTTTGCACATTTTCCCACAGGGCATAGCCCCACGGCCGAATGATCATGCAACCGCGCACGGCGGCGTTTTCAGCCAGATCCGCGCCGCGGACCACCTGCTGATACCATTCGTTGTAATCCTCGGCCCTTGTGGGGCTGATCGCTGTCTTGTTGGACTTGGCCATCACGTCGCTCCGATTGTGTGGCCCGATGCTTAGCGTGGGGCGCGACGTATCTCAAGCCGTCTCTCTGCCTGTCTCTCAGGCGCCGCCCTTTTGAAGGCGGGCGATGGTGTGATCCGCGGCCTGGCTCATCTCCAGAAGGGCGTGGCCGTCTTCCTGGGCCAGATGCTCAAGGTCCAGCGGTGCTACCGGGTCATCGGCCAGTACGGTCAGCACCTCGCCCGCGCGCATGGCATGGAGCCGCTTGCGCGCCTTGAGCACGGGCAGGGGGCATTTGAGGCCTCGGGCGTCGAGAAGCTGATCCGTCATGGTGACCGGAGATAGCGCCCCGCGTCGATACGCGCAATGGGCTTCCTTGACGGGTGGGGGTGGCCCCCTATGCTCACATTAGTTTTCCCTGAACGACGGAGATGCCCCCATGGGTTTCCTTACCCAGTTCCGCCGCGACATTGTCTACTTCAAATCCCTGCTCCGCTTTGCCAAGCGGGTTGCCCCCGCGGCGGAGGACAGCTCCATCACCGCCGCCGACCTGGTGGAAGGCTGGGCAGCGAAGACGCCGGACAAGGAAGCTCTCGTCTTTGAAGGGCGCAGCTACACCTACGCGGCCTACAATGCGGAAGGGAACCGCTGGGCCCATTGGGCACGGGCGCAAGGCCTCGCCAACGGTGATGTTGTTGCGCTCTTCATGGAAAACCGGCCCGAGTTTTTGTTCGCGAGCCTGGGGCTCCAAAAAATCGGCGTGACCATCGCGCTCATCAACACGAACCTGACGGGCCAAGCGCTCGCCCACTGTGTGAATATCGCCAAGGCAAAGCTCCTGATCCTCGGTGCGGAGCTGGCCGCCAATTATGAGAGCGGCAAGGACCAGTTCGACCCACCGTTGCCGGTCTGGTCCGAAGGCGGCGCCGTATCTGGCGCGGAAAGCCTTGACGATGCTTTGCCCGCGTTGCCCGTCGATCATGTGGGCCGCGAGGCGCGCGAAGGGCTGACCGGCGATGACATCTGCTTTTTCATCTACACCAGCGGGACCACGGGCTTGCCCAAGGCGGCGCGGTTTTCCCATCGCCGGATGCAGTCGGGTTCAGCGGTCTTTTCCATGTCGGTGGACGCAAGGGACGACGATCGCGTCTACGTCTGCCTTCCGCTCTATCACTCCGCCGGGGGCGTGGCCGCGCCGGGCATTGCGCTCTTTGCTGGCGGGACCATCGTGCTCGCGCGCAAGTTTTCCGCCACCAGGTTCTGGCAGGATTGCGTCGAAAACGATGTGACTGTGTTTCAGTATATTGGCGAGCTTTGCCGCTATCTCCTCAACACGGACGCTTGCGATGAGGAATGCGCCCACAAGATTCGCATCTGTGTCGGCAACGGCCTGCGCCCTGAAGTGTGGCGGCCGTTCCAGACGCGTTTTCGCATTCCCCACATTGTGGAGTTCTACGGCGCCACCGAAGGCAATGTGATGCTGTTCAATTTCGACGGTTATCCCGGTGCGGTGGGACGCATCCCCTGGTTCGCGAAAAAGGCCTATGAGCGCATCAAGTTCGTCAAATTCGATATCGAAAGCGAAGAGCCGGTGCGCGGCGCGGACGGGTTCTGCATCGAATGCCCTGTCGATGAGGTGGGTGAGGCCGTGGGCCGCATCTCTGACGAGCCCGGCGAAGGCTTCGAGGGCTATGGCGACCGCAAGGCGGATGAGAAAAAGATCCTCCACGATGTGTTCGAGAAGGGCGACATGTACTTCCGCACGGGCGACCTTCTGCGCATGGGCAAGCACGGCTATGTCTATTTCGTCGACCGCATTGGCGATACCTTCCGTTGGAAGGGGGAGAACGTCGCGACATCGGAAGTCGCCGAGGTGCTCTCCGTCTTTAACGGGATTGAGGAAGCCAACATCTATGGCGTTCATGTGCCCGGCGCCGATGGCCGCGCTGGCATGGCGGCCATCGTGTCAGCGCCGGGGCTCGATATCGATAAACTCAGCACGCATATTGCGGCGCAATTGCCGACCTATGCGCGCCCCATATTCTTGCGCATCCTTCCGGAAATGGAGATCACCGGCACCTTCAAACACCGCAAGGTGGACCTGCAGAAAGAAGGGTTTGACCCCTCCGCCATCTCTGACCCGATGTATTTTTTCGATGACATCGCCGGCGTCTATGTAGAGCTGACGCCCGCGCTCTATGATAAGATCAAATCAGGCGGCATGCGCTTCTAGGCGTCTTGCGCGAGGCGCAGCCCCGTGAACTGCCAGCGCTGATGGGGATAAAAAAAGTTGCGATAGGTCGCGCGGATGTGGCCCTCGGGCGTCGCGCATGACCCGCCGCGCAGTACCATCTGCCCGCTCATGAATTTGCCGTTGTATTCGCCCACGGCCCCTTTGGGCGCGCGGTAGCCGGGATAGGCGGTATAGGGGCTTTGCGTCCATTCCCAGCAATCGCCGAACATCTGGCGCAGGCCGCCCGTCGCGCCGTTGACGATCGCAGGGGCGGGGGACGCGCCGGGGCGCAAAAAATTTCCCTCAATCGCCGCGTTGCCCGCTGCGACTTCCCATTCATTTTCACGGGGCAGGCGTTTGCCTGCCCATTCGGCGAAGGCGGCGGCTTCGAAATAACTGATGTGGGTGACGGGGGCGTGGGGGTTGATTGCCGCACGCCCGTGCAGGGTATAGGCGCTCCAGCCCTCGTCGTCCTCGCGCCAATAAAGGGGGCTGCGCCAGCCCTCTTCCTGTACCTGCGCCCAGCCATCTGACAGCCACAGGGCGGCGGTCTCGTAACCGCCGTCTTCCATGAAAGCGAGGTATTCGCCATTGGTCACCAGCCGGTCGGCGAGCTTGAACGGCGCGACGTAGCTCTTGTGTCGGGGGCCTTCGTTGTCGAACGCAAAGTCCGCAAGCTCCCAATCGATCCCGGTTTCCAGAACGCCGCCGTCATAGGATTGCCAGCCTAGCCCCGGTTTGCCCTGGTCGCGGGCCTTTGTCGGCGCGTCATAGGGTGCGGGGTCCAGCGGGTTGAACGACAGCGCGTGTTTCAGGTCCGTGCACAGAAGTTCCTGATGCTGCTGTTCGTGATTGATGCCGATGCGCATGAGTTGCTGCACCTTGGCAAACCGGTTGTCGCTCACGTCTTCCAGTAGTTTTGCAACGCCTGCGTTGACGTGGGCGCGGAACTCCATGGTCTCCTCGACGCCCGGCCGCGTCACCAGCCCCCGACGGGCACGCGGGTATTGCTCGCCCACGGCGTTGTAATAGGAATTGAACAGGTACTCATAGGCACCGTTGAAGGACTTGTAGTCCGCAGCAAAAGGTTTCAGCAGAAACGTTTCGAAGAACCATGTGGTGTGGGCGAGGTGCCATTTGGTGGGGCTCGCGTCCGTCATGGACTGCACGGTCTGGTCTTCAGGCGTAAGGGGGGTGGCCAGCGCGGCGCTGGTCTCGCGCGTTTCCTCAAAGGCTCGCAAAAGGGTCAACCGGTCATCGGACATGGGGCGCAGCTTGGCAAGTTGCGCCGCCGGTTGCAATCGCCGCGCGGTCACATATCTTGATGCCAAGGAGATTTGCCATGACTGCTGCTGATCCGCGCGCGCAAGAGGTGCTCAAATTCTGGTTCGAGGAAACGAGCCCCAAGCAGCACTTCGTCTCGGACCCCGCATTCGATGATGCCATAAATTCGCGATTCGGCATTCTGCATGCGGATGCCTCTGCCGGTCTTCTCGACAAGTGGATGGAAACGGCGGACGGCGCGCTCGCCCTCATCATTTTGCTCGATCAATTTTCGCGCAACATGTTCCGGGGCAAGGCGCAGGCCTTTGCCTATGACGCCAAGGCGCAAGCCCTTGCCGATCAGGCGATTACGGCGGGGCACGACATGGCGACGCCCGCCGACCGCCGCGCTTTTTTCTATATGCCCTTCATGCATGCGGAAGATCTCGCGACGCAGGAAAAATGCATTGAGATTGTTCGTGAACGCCAGGGCGAGGACTCCGGCAATATGCCCCACGCCATCTGGCACCGGGATGTGATTGCCGAGTTCGGTCGCTTTCCCTTCCGCAACATCGCGCTGGGTCGCGAGTCCACGAAAGAAGAAATCGCCTTCCTCAATCGCGAGAACGTGCCTGGTTAATCGCGAATTCACCGGGTTTCCGGTGGGGAAAGTGAAAAGGCTTGCCGCCTTTTGGTGCGGCGGGCCATAGTTGCGGGCCGATCAACAGACACGGAATTGCTCCATGCCCGTCGACCCCCATATCCAGCCGCTTCTCGATCAATTGGCCGCCAGCGACGCGCCCCCCGGATGGGAAGTGGGCCCCGGCCCGACGCGCGAGCTTTACCGCGCGCTCCATCAGATGACGGACCCGGCGGATGTGCCCATTGGCAAGACCGAGGACATTACGATCCCGGGCCCTGGCGGTGATTTGCCGCTGCGCGTCTACACGCCCGTCGCGGCGAGCGGTTCGCTCAAGTGCCTCGTCTTTTTCCATGGCGGCGGTTTCGTTATTGGCGATCTCGACAGCCACGATGTCCTGTGCCGCCAATTGGCGAACGAGGCGGGCTGCAAGGTCGTGGCGGTGGATTATCGTCTCGCGCCGGAACACAAGTTTCCGGCGGCGGTGGATGATGCCTGGGCCGCGCTCAAGTGGGTTGAGGAAAACGCGGGCGATCTCGGCATCGATGCCAACTGCCTCGCGGTGGCGGGGGATTCAGCGGGGGGCAATCTCTCGGCTGTGGTCAGCCAGCTCGCGGCGAACGCCAAGGGCGGGCCGAGCATTTGTTTTCAATTGCTGATCTATCCCGCGACCCGCGTTCATTCCGACACGCAATCGATGCAGGATTTCGCGGTGGGTTATTTTCTTGAACGCCAGACCATGGACTGGTTCATGGACTGCTACCTGCCAGAGGGGCAGGACAATTCCGACCCGCGCTTGTCGCCGCTGCTGGCTGAGGATCTATCCGGCTTGCCCAAGGCGCTTGTCATCACGGCCGGGTACGACCCGCTGAAAGATGAAGGCAAGGCCTATGCGGATCGGCTTGCCGCGTCGGGTGTTGATGTGACGTACAAGGATTATCCGGACATGATCCACGGCTTCTTCAACATGACGGCCCTGTCGCCGGATGCCAAAGAAGCCGTGAAGGATGCGGCAAAGGCTTTGAAAGCCGCCTGGCCCGCCTAGATGTCGTTGCCTTTCAGCATGTAGTAGATGGCAATACCGAGCATCATCACCTGAAATTCCATGCCGCCGGACATGACGTTCCAGCCGTGGGGCAGATGCACTAGGAAGATGGCGCCCAGCATCACCGGGAAGGCGGCAAGGCCCGCAAGCTTTGTAATCGCGTCCCCTGTGTCGCCTTTCGCAAACCCGCCAACGATGGCGCCAACCCCCGCCAGAACTTCGGCGACCGCAACCAGGATGGCGATCGGCATGGCCGCCGCGCCAAAGTCGCCCATCATGCCGGCGAAGCCGTCGATGCCGTTCGTGAACTTGGTGATGCCGTGATATAGAAAGGTCGCCGCGAAGGGCAGGCGGATGAACCAGCCGGAAATAGGCTGAAAGGGTCTGCAAATACCGAAAAACCCGTTGATGGTTTTGAACATGGTCGTCCTCCCAAGACTGGATCCGCGTGTCACCTGCGAATCATTTGTGCGGAAAGACTAGAGCGCGCGTCGGTCCTTTGCACCCCTTCGGCGTGGTGCGCTGCAACAAGTCAAAGATATCAGCGGACGAGCTTGCCCGGGTTCATGATGCCCGCTTCATCAAGCTCGTCTTTCACGGCTTTCAATATGCCGACGCCGATGGGGCCCTTTTCCTCGACCATCCAATCCGCGTGATCAGTGCCGACCCCGTGGTGGTGCGAGATCGTGCCCCCGTGTTCGACAATCGTTTCAGTCGCCGCCTTTTTGATCGTGCGCCATTGGGGCACTTCGGCCTCAAGATCGCGCGGGAATACAAAGGTGTAATAAAGGCTCGCCCCGTCCGTGTAGGAATGGCTGAGATGACCCATGACGATACCGCGCGCCCCTTCGTTGGGCAGCGTCTCGCGAATGGCGGTGTCGATCGCGGGCGTCATGGCGTCGTGCAGGTGGAGCATATTCGACCAACGGGTCGCGGTTTCCAATGTATCGACACCAAGGCCATGATCCAGCATCGGGTCGCGCGCGTAAGGCCCGTGGAAACGGCCCTCGTACCAGCGCTTGCCCGCCGACGTGCCGATGGGCAGGGCCTTGTGACGTTTCGCAATGGCTTCCGCCGCTTTTCGCGCGCCTTCGGTGGCCGCCTTGGTGCCTTCAACGCCGATAATCATGACGCAGGGCTTTTCCGGTACGCCTTTGGTCTTCAGATACCAGGCCTCGAATTTCTTTTTGAGGTTGCGCATGAAGGACACGGGTTTTTGCGCGTCGGAAAAGGCGCGGAAAAAGTGGGTCTCGTTTTCATCCGACAGGCGCACCATGGCGACGGGCACGCGCGCTTGCACAATCTCGCGCGCAGCCGCCACGCCGCTGGCAAAATCATTGAACAGATAGCCGCGATAATCTTTCGCTTCCGGCACGCGCTGGATTTTTACCGTCGCCTCGGTAATGACGCCGATGGTGCCCTCGCAGCCAAGCACGAGGTCGTTGAGGTCCGGCCCCGCGGCGGAGGCGGGAAAGCATTCGGTGGTCCAGAACCCCTTGGGCGTCGCGAGCTTGGCGCACACAAGCCAGGCTTCCGCCTTGCCGTATTTGTTTGATTGCTGGCCCGCGCCGCGTGCGGCAATCCATCCGCCCAGGGTCGAGAACTCAAAGCTCTGCGGAAAATGGCCCAGGGTGAACCCTTTTGCGTTCAGTTGGTCCTCGAGGTCGGGCCCATAGACGCCCGCTTCGACAACGGCGGTCATGGCTTCTTCGTCGATGGTCAGCACACGGTTCATGCGCGTGGTGTCGAGCACAATGACGGCTTCCTGGGCATCGCCCGTTGCCGCGGTCACGCCGCCCACAACGGACGAGCCGCCGCCTGTGGGCACCACGGCGATGTTCCGGTCCGCGCAGCGCTGAATGACTTCCAGTGTTTCAAGGGGGTTGCCGGGATAGACGACGGCATCGGGGGTCGCGCCTTGCAAGTCGCCCGCCCGCAAATAGAGAAGGTCGTGATAGCTCTTGCCGCGCGCGTGGCTCGCGCGTTCAAACTGGGAAACTTTTACCCAGGCCTCGCCCGCCACTTCGGCAAGGGCGTTCAGCACATCGGTGGGAAGGCGCGAGGGCGGCAGGACAATGTCTTCAAGCGGTACCGGCGGTGTGGCGAGCAATGCGCCCATTCCGAGCTCGCGCGCCATCCACTCCCAAACCTGGTCGTTTCCGGACAGCTCATCGGCCGCGTGGCTCCAGCCCCAGCCGTTCCACCGTGTGTCGTTGCGATCTACCGTCATACCCCCGCGCGCGGAAATCCCCGCGCCCCGTCTTCGAAAAGAACTATATCACTAGCTAAGGCTTAGCACCGAATGGTGAGCGCTTGCGGCAAAATTTCGAAGGTGGCGGGCAATTTACCCGGCGTTTCGCCGTCGGCGTCGATCAGCACGTCTTCTTGGTTAACGGGCGTTGCCACCACGCGCCGTCCCCGGGTCGTGACGATACGGGGGTTTTCCAGATGCGTGCCCTCGTAGATGGAGCCCGTATCCTTCAGCATGTCGCGGAAGGTCGCGTCCTTGATGACCACGACCTCGAACGTGCCGTCGCTCGGGTCCGCCGTAGGGGCAATCCACATGCCGCCACCGAAATACTGGCCATTGCAGATGGCGGCATTGTTGATGTTGAGCACCTCATCAAAGTGATCGTCCACCTGGATGCGCACCGCCTGCGGCTTAAAGCCGAGCATGGACGTGAGCGTGCACCAGTAAAACGAAAACGTGCCGCCGAAAAGTTTTGAGATTTTCGCGTTGTTCACCGCGCGGTCAACGATGCCGGAAAGGCCGAAGCTCGAAATATTGTCGAAGAGGCGCGTCTCGTCGCGGCCCTCCCATCCCACATAGGAAATGCACCCAAGATCGATTGTGCGCGTCGCGCCAGAGGCGAGCGTCGCCACATAGTCATCAATGTCGGGGCCAAGGTCAAAGGTGCGGCGAAAATCCCCGCCTGTGCCGCTCATGATCAGGCCGAACTCGGCACCCGCGTTCACGGGCACGCCATTGTCATAAAAACCGTTGACGCATTCGTTGACCGTGCCGTCCCCGCCGACGGCGATGATCAACTCGCTACCTTCGCGCAGCGAGGTGCGGGTGAGGGAAATCGCGTCCCCTTGGGCATCGGTGGTGCGCAGCTCGACAGGGCCGAGAGCGGCTTCGAGTTTTTCACTTATCTCGCCCAGGCGTTTTGCCGTGCGCCCGCCACCGGATTTGGGATTGGCGATGACGGTGATGGTCATGATGCCTCGGCGGACTTTTCGCGTGGTGCGCGCTCGGCATAAAAGAGCCGGCGAATGCCGTGCAATTCTTCTTCGATGCGGGCACTGTCCCACCCGCATTCGCGTGCCATGATGTGCGTGACGCGGGCGATGGCCACATCACCGGGATAGCCCAAGGTGCCGAGCCCCGTGCGGCGGAAGATGACGTCTTCCAGGGTCTGTGCCATTTCCTCCCGGATCGCGTGGATGACCTGCGCGCCGATTTCGCCACGTTCAGGGGCAAGCCGTTCGGCCAATGCGGCATTTTCCATGGCGAGCGCGGCGACCCGGTCCATCTCGCTGCCATAGGTAAAGACGAGTTCATCGAGCCGCGCCCCGGCGAGTTCCGGATAGCGGTCGTTCATGGCATTGAAAAAGGGCTCCAGCGCATCAAACCAGCCGCCGGGCAGGGGGCGCTTTGCCGTATTGGCGGCAGGGACCTTGCGGCCCAGGCGCGCGACGATCATATCCACCGCTTTTTCCGCCACGTGGCGCGAGGTGGTCCATTTGCCGCCGATGGCGGAGAAAAGCCCCTTCAGCCCTTCGTCTTTTTCGTGGTCCACCACTTCGGATTTGCGGCTGGCGTTGTAGGGGTTCTTCTTGTCCGCCTTGTCCACAATAAGCGGACGTAGCCCCGCATAGGCATGGATGACATCATCGCGGGTCAGGCCTGCACTGGGGATCACGCGATTGATGACGGCGAGATAGGCGTCGATTTCGCGCGGTGTGACTTCCAGCTCGTCCGGGTCGCCCTCATAGGCCGTGTCGGTGGTGCCGATAATGGTCTTGCCGCGCCAGGGCAGCAGGAACATGTGCCCGCCGCCAATTTCTTCGGGGATGGCGGCGGTGATCGCGTGCCGCTTGGTCAGCGCGCGCGTAATGAGGTGTATACCTTTGGAACGCAGCAGGTGGCGAGAGGGTTCGTGCTGTTCAGCGAGCCCAAGCAGGGTGTCGGCCCAGGGCCCCGCGGCGTTCAGGGTAATCTGTGCACGGACATTCAGTTGCTGCCCCGTGACGCGGTCAAAAACCTCCGCCCCCACAATCTTGTTGCCGTCGCGCAGGAAGCCCACAGCCTCGGCATAATTCGCAAGGATCGCCTTGTGGCGCGAGGCTTCGATCAGGCACTCAAGCCCCAGCCGCTCGGGGCTGCGCATCTGGCAATCGTAATATAGGAACGCCCCTTCCATTGATTGGCCGGTAAGGACCGGTTCAGCCCCTTGCGCGGCTTCGGCCCCGAGCCACGAATGCCCGGGCAATTTTTGCGCCGGGTCCTTCACACCATTGCGGTCAAACGACAGAAGGTCATAGAGCGTGAGCCCGATGTTGAGCAGGCCTTTGGATTTTTTGTCGGCGGGCAGCAGGAAGGGCAGGGGACGGACCTGATGTGGGGCGTTGCGTTCCCAGATCCGCCGTTCAGCGAGGCTTTCGCGCACTAGCCCCAACTCGAAATTGCGCAGGTATCTCAGCCCGCCATGGATAAGCTTCGAGGGACCCGCGGTGGTGGCGGAGCAAAAGTCCCACTTGTCGACGAGCGCGACCTTGAGCCCGCGTAAGGCCGCGTCGCGCGCAATGGTGGCGCCGGTGATGCCGCCGCCGATAATCAGAAGGTCGAATTCCGTGTCGCCCAGACGGGCGAAGTTGCGCTTCATTTCCGTTTCACAAGTCCATGCTGATTCATGCGCCACATAAGAACATCAATCCGGTCCTGACCAAAGAAGGGTTCGCCATTGAAGACCATCAGTGGCACCCCCCAGTGGCCCGCGTCCTGCTGCTCGGCCTCATTCTTTTCGACAATGGCGTCAAGCCGGTCCGCCTCTGCCTCAATGACTTTGTCCATTTCCTCAAGGTCCAGCCCCGCCCGCGCCACGGCATCTTTCAGATTGTCGCCTTCAAGCCACTTTTCGCCGCCCCAAATGGCACGACTCACTTCGCAAATGAGAGGGATCCCCTTGCCCCGTTCGGCGGCCAGGGCGCCCAGCCGCAGCAGGCGGAAAATGTAGGGCTGATCGGGCGCTATCTTGCGGGTGGTGATGTCTTGAATAATCGGATCGGGGCTCAGGGGCCCGAGCGGGATGTCGTTCATCTGCGCCACGCGCACGAAGTCGGTGATCGTGTAGCTGAGCCAGCGCGGGTCTGAGCGTTCGAAAAAATCCGGGTCCCTTACGGCTAGGGGCGCCACGATCTTGACGTTGAAGGTCACATTGTAGTCGCGCTCGATCTCTGTCAGGCGGGGTGTCGCAAGGTAAGAGTAGGGGCTGCGAAACGACCAGTAGAGATCGACAGTCAAAGTCATGGGGGCTAGTCTCCTGTTGCCGGACTGACAAATTGTCCGTTACGGCGGGGAGTTTAGACGAGAGGGAAGGGCTTGAACATGCCGAGCGTCGCATCCAACGGAATTCGCATCGAGTACGAAGATCTGGGGCCCAAGGATGGCGACCCGATTGTCTTGATCATGGGTCTGGGCCAGCAATTGACAGCTTGGCCGTTGGGATTTTGCCAGATGCTGGCGGACGCCGGCCACCGGGTCATCCGCTTCGACAATCGCGATACGGGCCTTTCCACCTACTTCGATGAGGCAGGCCCGCAGGACGTGACCTCCCTCATGATGCTGGCGGCCGAGGGCAAGCCCCTGACGGTGCCTTATCTGCTTGAAGACATGGCCGATGACGCCGCGGGGCTGATCGAGGCGCTGGAGCTCGGCCCCAGCCACATCGTTGGTGTTTCCATGGGCGGGATGATCACCCAGGAACTTGCCTACCGGCACCCCGATAAAGTGCGCACGCTCACCTCCATCATGTCCACGTCGGGCAATCCTGAATTGCCCCCCGCCAAGCCCGAAGCCATGGCGGTGCTGATCTCCGCGCCGGAAGACCCCTCAAGCCGTGACTCGATCCTTGGTAACCTGGTGGAGGGACGAAAGATCATCGGCTCCCCCGGCTTTATGGACCCCGACTGGGTGATCCGCGCCAATGCCGCCATCGGCGTTGACCGCGCGAACTATCCCGTGGGCGTCACGCGCCACCTTGCCGCCGTCATCGGTGGGGGCAGCCGCGTTGAGAAGCTGAAAGAGATTATCCGCCCCGCTCATGTGATCCACGGCAAGGATGACCCGTTGGTGGTGGTCGAAGGCGGCATCGACACGGCGGAACATATCCCCGGCGCGAAACTGACCCTGATCGAGGGCATGGGCCACGATTTGGCCACGGGGCTGCAGCCTATTCTCGCCGAGCACATTATCGGGTTTATCCGCGAGGTCGCGTAAGGCTCAGCTCACCTGCCCCTGTTCGGGAAAGAGTTCCGAGAGGGGCACGGAATAGCCGTTGGGCTGCACAATCCGCACGTGGTGGCGGTTTAGCGCGCGCGCGTGCGCGACGCCGCAGGAATGGGCGATGATGCCCACGCCCTTGTGCATCCTTTCCACAAAGTGCTGTACACGGACGGATTTTTCTTCGGGGTTCAGACCGTCTTGCAAGTGCTTTTTGTGGGTCGTGATGCCGGTGGGGCAGGTGTTGCGATTGCAGCGCATGGCCTGAATACAGCCGATGGAAAACATGAACCCGCGTGCTGAATTCACCGTGTCCGCGCCCGCGCAATAGGCCCAGGCGACATCGGCGGGGGTGACGAGCTTGCCGCTCGCGATCACCTTGATGCGGTCACGCAGACCCGCGATGGTCAAGATGTCGATCACGATGGGCAGGGATTCGCGAATTGAAAGCCCCACATTGTCGATCAGCGGCATGGGTGCGGCGCCCGTGCCCCCTTCACCGCCGTCGATGGTGATGAAATCGGGGGCCGCGCTTGCACCGCGCTTGACGATTTCCTTGCACAGGTCCTCAAGCCATTCATAGGCGCCCACGGCGGTCTTGAACCCCGTCGGTTTGCCGGTCGCATCGCGGATCTGGCCTATGAAGTCGAGCAGTTCGGAGGCCGAATCCACTTCCACATGGCGGTTGGGGGAAACCGATGCCACCCCTTCGGGGATGCTGCGGATTTCGGCAATTTCCGCCGTCACTTTATCGGCGGGCAAGAGGCCCCCCTTGCCCGGCTTTGCGCCCTGGCTCAGTTTCAACTCGATCATTTTGACCTGCGGGTTCGCGGCCTTTTGCTTCAGGATGTCGAAGGAAAAGTTACCCGCCGCATCGCGATAGCCGTACTTCGCCGTGCCGATCTGGATGACGACGTCGGGGCCGCCTTCCAGGTGATAGGGCGACAGGCCCCCTTCGCCGGTGTTGATGTAACAGCCCGCCTTGGCCGCGCCGCGCGCCAGCGCCCGCACGGCGGGCCGCGACAGGGCGCCAAAGCTCATGCCTGAAACATTGATAATCGACTTGCACTCATAAGGGTGCGGCAGGTCGGGGCCAAAGGTGACGGCGGGCGGGGCGGAGGCGTGATCTTCCAGCGTGGGAAATTCGTCATTGATAAAGATCGGCGTGCCGACGGGGGTGAGGCTCAAGGTCGATCCGAAAGCCACCGTGTTGTCGCGGCCCATGCTCGAGCGATAGATCCATTCCCGTTGCGCGCGGTTGAATGGCATCTCCTCGCGGTCGAGAGCGAAAAAATATTGGCGGAAAAATTCACCGAGCCGCGTGAAGGCATAGCGCAGGCGCCCGACCACAGGAAAATTGTGGCGCACCGCATCGCGGCTTTGCGTTGAATCCAGCACGAACATGATGACGACGGCGACAATGCCGAGCCCGATCAAAACCACAAACACGGCCGAGATAAATTCGAGCCCGTGCGCCACGTAGTTGTTGAAAAAGTTGCTCATGGTCTCGGCATACCATGATTGCGGGCCCCCGCGCGAGGGGGCCACCGCAAAGATGTCTGCGAATTAATTGTGCTTCTAGAACGCCGCAGCGTCGAGTTCCATCAAGGTCCCCGCGCCCGCGCGCAGGCGGCCGATGCAGGCGTCGGTTTCGGGCATCATGCGTTCCATCCAGTACTTCGCGCAGGTGAGTTTGCGCTTGTAGAACTCCGGATTGTCCGTGCCGCCCGCCAGAGCGTCCTGGCTGATCTTCGCCATCTTGAGCCACATGAGACCCACGGTGACGAGGCCAAAGATGCGCAGGTAATCGACGGAGGCCGCGCCCGCTTCATTGCGGTCTTTCGCGGCATGCTCCATCAGCCAGCCCGTGGCATCACCCAGATGCTTGTAGCCGCGCACCAAAGCTTCGGTCAGCGGTTTCAGTTCCGCATCGCCTTCATGCGCTTTGATGGTTTCGTCGATGTGCGCGAAATAATTCATCACGCCGCGGCCGCCATTGCGCGCCAGCTTGCGGCCCACGAGGTCGAGGGCCTGCACGCCGTTGGCGCCTTCGTAGATCTGGTTGATGCGCGCGTCGCGCACGAATTGTTCCACGCCGTTGTCGCGCACATAGCCGTGCCCGCCATAGCACTGCATGGCGGCGTTGGAGACATCAAAGCCCATGTCCGTGAAATAGGCTTTGATCACCGGCGTCAGCAGGTCAGAGGTGTCGGCGGCGAACTGGCGCTCTTCCTCTGTCTTGCCGTGATGGGCCTGGCTCATCAGGATCGCGACCCAGGTGGTGACAGCGCGCGCGCCCTCGGCAAAGGACCGGCCCATGAGCAGCATGCGCCGCACGTCCGGGTGCACCATGATCGGGTCAGCGGATTGGTCGGGGTATTTCGCGCCAGTCAGCGCGCGGCCCGCGGTGCGGTCGTTCGCGTAAGTGACGCCGTTCTGATAGGCGACCTCGGCGGAGGCAACGCCCTGAATGCCGACGCCCAGGCGCGCGGCGTTCATCATGCCGAACATGCCTTTCATGCCGGCGGAGGAGGAACGCTTTTCCCCTTCCACTTTCGGCTGGGGCTTGGGGCCGAGGCGATAGGCCACCGCCTCGTCAAAATTCAACACACAAGTCGATGAGCCCTTGATGCCCATCTTCTTCTCAATCGACCCGCAGGTCACGCCGTTGCGGTCCTTCATGGTGCCGTCTTCGGCGACGTTGATCTTGGGCACCATGAAAAAGTTCACGGTGGACAGATCGTCCGCCAGCTTGCCGTCTTCGTCCGGGATCTTTGCAATCACCATGTGGATGATGTTGTCGGTCAGGTCGTGGTCGCCGCCGGAGATGAAAATCTTCGTGCCCGACAGGCGGTAGGTGCCATCGGGTTGTTCCACGGCCTTGGTTTTCATCAGGCGCAGGTCGGTGCCGCAATGGGGCTCGGTCAGGCACATGGTCCCGCACCATTCCCCCGACACCATCTTCGGCACGATGTGTTCCTTCATCCAGGGGGCGCCGGTGGCGGCGAGCGCGGACATGGCCGCGCCGGTCAGGCCGGGGTACATGGAAAAGGCGTGGTTTGCCGAAAAGCCCATTTCGGTAAAGGCGAGGGAGATGACGCCGGGAAGGCCCGCGCCGTCCATGCTCTCGGGCGCGCCGAGGCGGTTCCAGCCGTTGGCGCAATATTGCTCGTAAGCCTCTTTAAAGCCCGGAGGGGTGCGCACGACACCGTTTTCCAGCTTGCAGCCGTGTTCGTCGCCGATCTGGTTGAGCGGTTGCAGCACCTCTTCACAGAACTTGCCGCCTTCGGAAAGCACCGCCGTGGTCAGGTCCCGATCGAGATCGGCATAACCCGGCCAATCCTTGTACTGATCAATTTTGTGGACTTCCCACATAAGGAAATTGAAGTCATCGACGGGGGCTTTGTAGACAGGCATTTTGTATCACCTTGATTGGGCTGAAATCTCACCCTTTACCTAGGCCCGCGAAGGGCCTTGGTCAATCAGGTGCCGTTACGGGAAGCCGTGATTTTCAGGCGTCTTAGGCAGGCTGACCCCAGACAGCGAGGGCATTTCCCACCGGATCGGTGAAATGAAAGCGTCGCCCGCCGGGAAAGGAAAAGATCGGCTCTGTCACCGTGCCGCCCGCCGCTTTGACCGCCGCCTCGCAGGCTTCCAGATCAACGGCATAGAGCACGACGAGCGTTGAGCCGTTCTGCGGCCCGCCCTTGCGAAAACCGCCCGCCAGCCGCCCGTCCTCGAAGGCGCAATAGTCGGGGCCGTAATCCGTGAAGTCCCAGCCAAAGACCGCGCCATAGAAGGCCTTCACGGGGCCAAAGTCGGGGGCCGCGAATTCAACGTAATCAACGCCCTTGTTGTGCGGGTCGAGTGCCATCGGAAAATCCTCCCAGAGAGTATGTTCTTATTTTGTTCCCCATGCGCGGGAGAGTCAAGCGGCGGGACCTTCGATCTGAAAGCCCCGCCGCCAAGAAGATGCATTTTGCCTGTCGCTTTAGATCGCGCAGTGGGCGCTGCCATTCTTTTCGAAATAGCGTTGGTGATATTCCTCCGCTTTCCAGAACGTGCTGGCGGGCACGATTTCCGTCGCGATGGGTTGGGCGAAATTTGCCTGCGCCTTTTCCTTGCTCTCGGCGGCAATGCGCGCCTGCTCATCGGAATGAGTGAAAATGGCCGACCGGTACTGGCGCCCCACGTCCGGGCCCTGGCGGTCCTTTTGCGTCGGGTTGTGCATGTGCCAGAAGTGATCGACCAGCTGCGCGAAGCTGACTTGCGCCGGGTCGAAGGTCACTTCCACGGCCTCTGCATGGCCCGTGTCGGTGCGGCAGACTTCCTCATAGGTGGGGTTGTCTTTGTGCCCGCCGATGTAGCCGCAAATGGCGTCCGCTACACCGGGGATTGCCCGGAACGAGGCCTCGACCCCCCAGAAACAACCGGCGGCGAAGGTGGCTTTTTCCATTGCAGACATTGGGTGTCCTTTCTTTAGGTAAAGGCGCTTGGCGTTAAAGGTAGGGCTTGGATGCCGGCCCGGCAATGGGGTTTCAGTCTCGGTTGCAACCCGCACGGGGATGCGGTTCACTCCGGTCGCAAAAGTTCAAGCCCTTAGAGGAGCCATCCATGAGCGACGACGCCGTGACGCCTACAGACAAGCAAGCCGGGACCGCCATCAAGTGGGACGACAGCAAGATGACCGTGTCCTACGCCAATGTGGTCACCACCACGGCGACGCGGGAAGAAGTTTCGCTCCTGTTCGGCACTCACAAGAACTGGCATGGCACTCCGTCCAAGGAATTGGTGGTCGGCCTGTCGGACCGCATCATCCTGTCGCCCTTCGCGGCGAAACGGCTGGTTCAGGTCCTGGGCAAAACGCTGGAAGATTATGAAGCGCGCTATGGCGAGATTAGCGTCGAGCCGCCGCAACAGGGCAATTAGTCTTCGCACCCCGCGTAAATCGCGCATTGGCCAGATTACGGCGACCTTAATTCTTGGAAAGGTTGCCCGGCCCATTCATCCGTAATCGGAGCAATTCCGCGGGCGCGCCACATGTAGCGTGGTAGCGCGTGGCTTGCTTTGCTTAACCTTTGCCTTTTGCCTATCGACAACGGGAGGGCCTTCTCTATCGTCTCGGCAAAAGTGACAGACGAGTAGGGGCCTTCATATGTTGAAGCGGTTTTGTGTGATGACAGCCATGGCCGTTTTCGCAACCACAGGGGTATTCGCGCAAGGATCGGAATCAGAAGAACGGGAAACGCGCAACGGCGGTTCAGGCTTCAGCGAAGCGCGGTCGCTTGCCGCCTATCGTTTAAGTGAGAGTGAATCCCTTACCCTCGATGGGCGTCTGGACGAAGCCTTCTGGGCGCGCACTGAAGCCGCGACAGAGTTCAGGCAGGTTGCGCCGGACGAAGGCGCCGCCCCGCCGCAGCCGACCCGGGTGCGCATCGCCTATTCTGCGACCACCCTTTATGTCGGCATCGAAGTGATCGAGACCCGCGAAGATCACTACGTTGCCAAGGTACGGCAGCGGGACGGCGATACAGGTGTTGATGACTTCGTGCGCATTTTTCTCGATCCGCACCGCACGGGCCGTGATGCCTATATGTTTGTGGTGCACCCCCTCGGCGCGAGGTGGGACGCGCTTTTGCAGAACAATGACAGCACTATTATGAACTGGGATGCGACCTGGGATGCGCGGACCCAGCGTACCCCCGACGGCTGGACCGCGGAAATGGCAATCCCCTTCAGCGAGCTTTCCTTTGAGAACGGCGGCGCGGATTGGGGCTTCGACACCATGCGCTACTTCAATGCGGATCAGGCGACGACGCGCTGGGCGCAGATCGAACGCAACTTTGGGAACTTCAATGTGTCGCGGGCGGGAACGCTGACCGGCATCTCGGGCATCGATACGGGGCTTGGTATTGAGGCCGAGGTCTTTGGCACCTCGCGCTATACCCATGTCTGGCCGGAGCCGGGCCGCGAAGACGACGTGACCTTCGATGCCAGCGGCAACCTGTTCTACAAGCTGACCCCCTCCCTCACGGGAACGCTGACCGTCAATACGGATTTTTCCGACACGCCCCTTGATGAGCGCATCGTCAGCCTGTCGCGCTTTGGCACCTTCTTTGAGGAAACACGCGACTTCTTTTTGCAGGACGCGGCGGTGTTTGAATTTGGCGGCAATAATTTCGGCCCCGAAAACGGCTTGCCCTACTTTTCCCGCAATATCGGCCGGGCCAATGGGCAACTGATTGACCTAGTGGGCGGTGCGAAAGTGTCGGGCCGGGCCTTCGGCATGGATGTGGGTGGGCTCGTCACCTACATGGGCGAAGGCGACGGCGTTGACCCGCAAGTGCTTGCCGTCTTCCGGGGCTCACGCGAAGTGATGGGTCAAAGCCGCGTGGGGGTGATTGCGACCTATGGCGACCCGACGGGTGCGGAAGACAATGTGCTGGGCGGCGTCGATTTTCAGCACGTGATTGATCTCGACAATAATGCGCAAATCAATGCGGACGCCTTCTTTGTTGATACCTTTACCGGTGGCGGCATCGGCCATGGCCAGGCCTGGGGCGGCACCGTGGTTTACAATTCCGACCGCTGGTGGGGCCGTGTTCGCACAAAGCATCTTGAGGAAAATTATAATCCCGCCCTTGGCTTTGCGAACCGTCCTGACAGCCGTTCTTACGAGGCGGTGGGCCGCCGCCGCTGGCGCCCCGAAGGCGACCGGTTTGATTTCATCGACGTCTTCGGTTGGACAAATGCCGTGACCGATCTCGATTCAAACATTCAAAGCCAGAACAATGGCGGCTCATTGGAGTTTGATTTCACCAATGGCACCTATCTGGGCATCGCGGTCGACGACACCTATGAATACCTCAACGGCGGGTTCAACCTGCCGGGCGTGGTCTTTATTCCCGCCGGGGACTACCACATGCAGGATCTCAATATCTGGTGGGATGGCTCCAGCACCTGGGCGGTCCAGCCGTTCTGGAATGTGGAGTTCGGCTCGTTCTTTGGCGGCACCTACAATCACGCAGGGGCCGGGGTCAACTGGCGGCCGTCGTCCCTCATTGCTGTCACCACGCGGCACAACTATGACAACATCGACTTCGGTGCGGCGGGGCGGACAGAAATCTATGTGGGCAGCTTGCAGCTCAGCATCACACCCACGCCGAACATGGAGCTGATTACCGAGGTGCAATACGACAGTATTTCGGAGAACCTGAACGTGCTGTCGCGCTTCCGCTGGCAAATTAATTCCGCATCGGAAATCTTTATCGCCGTGGGGCACAGCGCGGCCGTGCCGTCGCGCGACTTTCCGCAGGAATTTGAATCCAATGTCTCCACCGCCGTGGTGCGGGTGGGTCATACGATGCGTTGGTGACGAGGCAATTGATGGTCGGCGCCAATGTGCGGATTGCGCCTGATGTCAGTAGGAAGAGAGGGGCGTGAGAGGCGGCGCGCGCGCGGAAAATGATCTCAGAACGCGTATGGCGCTGAGGGTCAGGCCGCGCGTTGGCCGCGGAACGGGCCAGGCGAGGAAGTACAGAAGCAGGGCAGCCACAGCCGCCAGTGCGGCCAGACCGCAAGTGCTGCAGTGGGCGCAGCCAAAGATGGAGCTGCCTGCGTTTGTGGGCTCGCCCGTGCGCTGACCGGCCAGATACTCCGCGAGGGGGACACGCTGTGCCCCGGCGGGGGTACAAATGACCACATAAGAGAGGCTGCCAGCGGAAACGGTCTGCGTGACCGCGCCCCCTTGCGCGCAACACACGGCGGACACCAGCAATTGCCCGAGCACCGCAAAGGTGGCGAGCAGGGAAAGCGCCTTTCTGTCGGACGGGTGGAAACGCAACAAACGGCCCCTCAATTGAGATTCGCCCGCGTATCATCGCAAGCCCGGCCCTGATACCCTATGGGGCAGGATGCCGCTTTGCGGAAGATCAATTGGGGGCCAAAATTTGAGGCAGAGGAGATCTGCACCATGATCGATCATTTTCGGCAATTCGCTGCCTATAACCTCTGGGCCAACACGCGCATTTATGACGCGGCGGCAGTGATTGCAGAGGCCGACCGCAATGCGGACCGTGGCGCCTTTTTCAAATCGCTCCACGGGACGCTGAACCACATTTTGGTGGGCGACCGGGTCTGGATGGACCGGTTGGAAGGCAAGCCCATCGAGTTCATGAAGACTTTTCGGCTCGACACCATCACCCACCCCCTGTGGGATGACCTGCGCGCCGCGCGGGCCGACATGGACTATCGCATTATCGGCTATCTGGAAGGCCTGACGGAGGAAGCGCTTCACGCGCAAATCCATTTCGAGGACAGCTCCGGCACCAAACACATGGGTACGCCGGTGGCGCTCTTGCCCCATTTTTTCAATCATCAGACCCATCACCGGGGCCAGGCCCATGACCTGATCCATCAGATCACGGGGGACGCGCCCAGTCTCGACATGATCGTTTTTCTGCGCGCCAAATGAAAGCCGCCGCTGCGCAGTACGCGAAAGGATCGCCCTGGTCACACGGCGGGTTGTTCCGGAGGCGGTGCCACGACGCTATCATTGCTGTTGAGGGCGCGATCCACTTGTGCCTTTGCTGCGCGGTTTTCGAGCTCTTCGGCGACGGCGCGCGGTACACAGACCTTCCCAACCGGATTGAAAATTGTCCCAAAAGACTTCGCCACAGCAATGCCCGCGGGAATGCCGAGAATAGAGACGAACAGGAAGGCAACCTGGATCGCCGTCAACAGCGCCAACCAGATTCCGAAAATCACAACCCAGAGAATGGCGGCGATGCCGTCCCATGCGCGCCGTGCAGTTTCAACCCCAGAGCCTTCTGTCTGGCGGAGCAGGGCCCCATCGACAAGCACGCTACTGAATGGTGTGAGATAGAACCGCGCAAGTTGAAGAAGCCCAAATCCGATAGGTGCGAATACAACGGTCACGATGAAGATCAAACCCAAGATTGCTGAGATGAACGCTGTTACAAATCCAAAAAAAGGGAAGTGCCAAAGTATATTTCCGAACGTGCGCATGTTGCCCCCTTGTTGGCCCTTGCTCTATAAATTGTTGTAAATGGCCCTCCTGCAACTATTGCAAGAGTCAGTCCTTTCATCAAGGAAAATGATTACAGGGTCCGGACTGCACCTTAGAAATTGAGCATGCTGTCCGGGCGTTTCGTTGGTTCGCTGCTTCACGAAAAACCGCCGCCGCCCGGGGTGGGCGACGGCGGTATCGAAGATATCTGGTTTGCGTCGTGCGCTATGCGCTCGGCTGAACCAGGAAGTAGATCATGATGACCAGCAAGACGAGGCTGGCGATCCCAAGGATCGGCGTCAGCATGGCCATGCCGGGAACCAGCATGATCACCGCAGACAAAAGCCCAAGGCCGAAGAAAATATAGGCCCAGAATGCCGGCTTGCCCGCGTCGGCCAGGCGGCGCACCGTTGCCGCAAGCAACAGAACGATCGCCACGATTTGCCAGATGGCGGATGCCAAGAACGGTCCGACCACCATATTCAGAACGATGCTGATAACAATGCCGACGAGAACGACCGCCAGCACGTACCACCAAAACTCAGACCGGCTGGCTTTGCCGCTCATATCGCTGATTTTGCTGAAGCCGGTTTTTGCGGCTGTCATAAAGTCCATGGGTGCCCTCCTTGGCCCGTTGGAAACGAATCACTTTGCGAGTCTGACGCAACAGGGCAGGGTGTCACAAGGTCGTGGGCTGGAATTGCTCCGCTCAAAGTCGATTTTCGGCAGGGTTCTGCGGCATATGAACAAAGATGCGGGAAAATATTGCGCATGCGAAATGATATTGACGGCAAGAGTGACAATGGCGTGCGTGAGGTCGGCAAATGGATGGGCGGCCCCTGGCCCTATGTGGGGCTTGCGGGCATTTTGCTCGCCACATTGGTGGGGATGATGATCTTTCGCCCCGGCGCCTGGTCTGAACGGGCCGACCTCAGCCTGCAGCCAGACAATCCCCCTGTCGTTGCGCTCGGTGAACGCATCTATGGGCGCGAATGCGCGTCCTGCCATGGCGAGAACCTAGAGGGCGAACCTGATTGGCAGCGCCGTTTGCCGAACGGCCGCTTGCCCGCGCCGCCTCATGATGCGAGCGGCCACACCTGGCATCACCCGGACGAGGTTCTGTTCCGCATAACAAAGGATGGCCCCGCCGCCATCGCGGGCGACGGATATGAGAGCGATATGCTGGCTTACGCGGACACTTTGTCCGATGCGGAAATCATCGCCGTTCTGTCCTACATCAAATCAACCTGGCCGGAAGAGATCCGCGCGCGCCACGATCAGATGAACGCCGCGCGCGCGAATAGTGAGTAGTTAGCAGCAGCACCGTCGCGCAAAAAAGTCGATCTCAATAGCGCCGGCAATTCCACCGCCTACGCCGCCATGCGTCAAATGAAGCTCTACGCGGCGGGCCAAAATTTCATCGGTACAGCAATCAAGCGTGATCTGGCCAGTGGCCGATCCGTATTCGTCTTTCATGCCGATATTGCGTTCCGCCGCATGGTCTGACTCCACGGCTGTGAAGAAGACATCCACGGTCTGTTTTTTGTTTTTCGGCACGTAAACACGGTTGATCACGCGTCCGATGTTGTACCAATCCGCGGGCCCTCCTGCCAATTGCTTGCGCAGTTTCATGAAGCTCAGCGGCGTCTGTGGATGAACGATGCCAATGTGGTGCTGTTTGTCGATTGTCGCAAACAGTTTTATCTCCAGCGCTGTCCATAGGCCGGGTGGTGCTGCTGCATCCAGCGGTTCGAGCTGCATTTGTGAAGCGCGAACCGCGTTCAGAATGATCTCAAAGCAACAGCAGTTTGTGCCCATGCAATCCTGACAGCCACCCGTATCGTGCCCGATATCCCCACCGGGTATGCCGGGCAGAACCGGTCTTACAAGCGCGCTCTCTATCGATCCAATCCGAGCTGATAGGCGCTCTGCGGCGGCATTAGTTCGTTCAGATTGATTGTAGTCGTCAATGCGGCTCTCAAGCCCATCCAGTCGTTGTGCGATCAGTTGAAAAATATCGCTTGATGATGCGGTTTCGAAACTGATGGAGCGAGCTTCCTGTGCCTGCTCCTCTGCTTTTTTCTGTTGCTTGCGTGTTTCTTTATCGTCGTCAGCCATTCTTCCATCCCCCGAGATAATTGCCCAGGAAAGGATTCCTTTTACGGGTATATTAGTCAATACACACTTTTAAGTAAATATGTAGTTGCGGTGATAAGCCATTGATTTCGCGCAAACAAATTGGGACCGCTCCAAATAGAACGGCCCCTTGCTCTGTCAAAATGGTAAGTTTCTACCGTTTCTGCAGCCACTTGGGCAGAAAACTGTAGGCATCGCCTGTAAAGCCATCGCCATGACTGAGGCCCGCCTTGTCGAGCAGCTTTTGCAAGCGGCCCTCGTTGAAGGCATCCATCGCTTCCGTCGCGCCGCCAATATATTCCGCCGCCACAAAGATTTGCGGAATGGTCGGCGTGCCAAGCCGGTCTTTCAGGACAGCGCGAATTTTGCCGCCCCATCCGTCCTTTTGATAGGCGACGGAATCAAGATCAACGGTGGTGAACTCCACATCCATCGCGGTCAGAAGTTTCCGCACGGCCCAGCAGAACTCGCACCATTCCAGTGCGAAAAAAGCGACGGGCGTTTTTGTGATTTGTTCCTCCACGAAAGCTTGCGCCTTCGGGACAAGCGCCACAGGGTCGGCCGCTGCGGCGGGCGCAGGAGAGGGTGCAGCGGCGACGTCAAAACGGGCTGACGGGGTCGATTGGGAAAGCTTCACTTCCTCATCATCCATGTCCGCCTGAATGTCTTCAAACAGCGGCGTCGACAGATAACGTTCGCCCGTATCCGGCGCCATGGCGAGAATGGTCGTGCCGGGCGCGGACCGTTCAGCAATGCGCAGGGCGCCTTCGATGGTTGCGCCGGCGGAGGGGCCAACGAACAGACCTTCTTGCCGCGCCAGTTCCAGCGACAAACGCATGGCGTTCGCGCCATTGATGGGCAGCATCTCGTCGATCCAGCCCGCATCCAGCACATCCTGCGCCAGCTTGGGCACAAAGTCCGGGGTCCAGCCCTGCACCACGTGGGGACGCCAGTCTGGGTGGCTCTCGGCAGCCGACCCATCGGGGTTGCGCTTCTGCACATAAGAGCTCGACAGGATCTGGCTGTTGTCCGGCTCGCAAACGGCGATCTTTGTTTCAGGGCGTTCTTTCTTAAGAACCCGCGCGACGCCTTTCAGCGTGCCGCCGGTCCCTGCGCCGGTGACCCAGTAATCCAGCTTTTCGCCTTCGAAGTCTTTCAGGATCTCCTGCGCTGTGGTGGCGGAGTGAAAATCGGCGTTGGCTTCGTTCTCGAACTGACGCGATTGGAAGGCGCCCAGCTTCTCGGCCAGCTCCACCGCCTTTTTCACCATGCCGGTGCCTTTTTCCGCTGCGGGGGTCAGCACAACCTTCGCGCCGAGAAAGCGCATCAGCTTGCGGCGCTCAACGGAAAAGCTTTCCGCCATGGTGATGATCAGCGGATAGCCCTTGGCCGCACAAACCATGGCGAGGCCGATGCCCGTGTTACCCGACGTCGCTTCCACAATGGTTTGCCCGGGCTTCAGCTTGCCGCTGCGTTCCGCATCCTCAATCACGCCCAACGCAAGCCGATCCTTGACCGACCCCATGGGGTTGAAGCTTTCCATCTTCACATAGACGTTCACCCCATCGGGCGCGAGTTTGTTCAGCTTCACCACGGGGGTGTGGCCGATGGTTTCAAGGATGCTGTTGTACCTCGTCATGTCCATCCCCCTCCTTCGGGGTTCTTTTTGGGCGTGATTACGCACACGCCTTTGCGATTTCGTGCACGTGCCTGTGGTCCGTGCCGCAGCACCCGCCCAGCACACGCAGTGAAGGGAATTCGGCAACAAGTTCCGCATACTGATGGCCCAATTCATGCGGGTCGCCATCATCCAGCTCTTCGGCATTGTCGAGCTCTTCGTGGCTCATGCGGCTGGCATTCGCGCGCAGGCCCTGAATACGGCTGACCCAGGCGCCGCCTTCGCGCAGCGTCGGCATGAAGTGGTCAGGGTGGGCGCAGTTGATCATGAAGTAAGCAGGGTATCCATCCGTTGCCGCGTCCACTTGCTCCACCGCTTCGCCTAGAGCTTGGCCCGAGGGCAGGCGACCATCCGTTTCCACAGTGAAAGAAATGACCACCGGCATGCCCGCCGCCTTGGCCGCACGCGCAATGCCGATCGCTTCTTCCACATAAGTCATGGTGAGCGTGGTCACGAGATCGGCCTCCGTTTCCGCAAAGAGATTGATCTGCGCTGCGTGATAGGCTTCGGCCTCATCCGCCGTCATCTTCGTGTCGATGGAATAGCCGTCGCCGCGCGGGCCGATGCACGCTGAGATTAGCACCGGTGCATCCGCACTGTCATGTTTGTCGCGCAGGCGTGCCAGCGATGCGATGGCCTTCCGATTCAATGTCTCAAACTCGTCTGGCGCGTATCCAAGCTGGGCTATCCACCCGGGGCTTGCACGCCAGGTGGCGCTTTCCAGCACGATACCGCGCTTTTCCGCCTTTGCCGTTTCCAGATAGGGCGCAAAGTATTCGGCGATTACCGCGGGGTCATCGTCTTCGCGAAACAATGAAATCGATGCGAACAGGGGAAGATCGATCCCATGGTTGAAGATGAGGTCTGTTTCCATGCCGCCATCGGTCAGGAACCATTTGTCGCCCGTGATCTGGGGCAGGGCGTTTCTATACTTTGCCATTCTCAAAATTCTCCGTGTGCTTGGTCCGCGCGGCGAAATGGCGGCGCGGCAGGCGTGCAGGTGGCATGGCAGGCCGCGAATTCAAAGTGCACTTGGGGTACAGTTTCGCACCTGCGAGAGGCGCGGGGGGGCATGTGTGAGCGCTGTCACAACAAAATTGTGTTGCTGGATTTGTTGGCTAGGGCTTCACGGCGAGCGTTGCAAAGCTGCAGGGCATGTAGGGATCGGTAGGGTACTTGCCGTCCCAACGATCCTCGTAAAAGCCTTCGATGCGAAAGCCTGCTTTGAGCTGCCCGCCGATTTGCGCGTCCATTGTATGGCTGAATTCCATCGCCTCGCCTTTTTCAATGCGTGCCGCGCGCTCGGCATCGCTCAGCGAGGTGAGGTCTGAGAAGGGTAGCTTATACTTGATCTCAAGCTCGCCTTCGCTTTCCGCCTTCGGCCAATCGAAGATGAAAATTTCCGGGTTCATGAAACCGGCGAGCAGACGGCCCCCTGGCGCCAGCACGCGATAGGCCTCGCGCCACACGGGGAGCACATCCGGCACAAAGACATTCGACACCGGATGGAAGATGAGATCGAAGCTGCCGTCGGCAAGGCGTGAGAGATCCCGCATGTCGCCTTGCTCAAATGCGATGTCGAGCCCCTCGCGTTTTGCCACCATGCGGTCGAGGGCCAGCATTTCATCGGAGTTGTCGAACGAGGTCACTTGCGCGCCCGCCGCCGCGAACAAGGGCACCTGTTGGCCGCCAGCGGAGGCAAGGCCCAATACGCGCTTGCCTTTGATGTCGCCAAACCAATCGCGCGGCACCGGCAGGGTGGGCGTCAGGACAACAGACCAGTCCCCTTTGCGCGCCGCCGCGATGGCCGCTTCGTCCACGGGCTGCGCCCAGGGGCTCTCGCCCCCCTTCACCTGTTGGTTCCAGGCCTTGCGGTTATGGTCACGAACGTCGATGGTCATGCCGCAATTTATGACCTCACCGTAAAGGCTTGTCCATGCTTCACCCGACCTATCCGCTCGAAACCGAACGGCTCATCTGTCGCGCTTACGAGGAAAGCGACCGCGATTGGCTCGTGGCGATCCGCGGGATGGATCACATCATGCAGCACATCCCCTTTGGCGGGGAGAGCGGCGAAGACATGGAAAAGGTCATCGCGCGTCGCAAGATGTCCACTCATATTGATGGGCCGGGGGATGCGGTTCTGGCGATCATGGTGGACAAGGCGAGCGGCACGCGCGTGGGTGAGCTCATGCTGCGCTATCCGCCGGACCTCCACCTGACCGGCGAGATCGGCTTTATCCTACATCCGGACTTTCATGGGCGCGGCTATGCCTATGAGGGCGCGATGGAGATGCTGCGGCTCGGCTTCGAGGAGGCCAAATTTCATAGGATCATGGCGATCACCGACGGGGCGAATGCCTCCTGCCGCGCGCTTCTCAAACGATTGGGATTGCGCGAGGAGGCCTTTCATCGGCAGGCCTCCTACTTCAAAGGCGCCTGGCATGATGATGTGATCGCGGCAATGCTGGCCGAGGAATGGCGCGTTAACCCGCGGTAATCGGGCACCTTCCTTCATTAATGGAATGTAACTAGGGGCCGGTGGGGCCCCCCTGATAGGACAGAAAACATTCTTGTTCTCTTTGGGGGGTCACATGTTTCGCACAATAGTCGGTCTTTTTGCCCTTGGTCTCTTCTTTGCGCAGGCTGCCGTCGCGCAAGACGGAACGCGCTTCACGCCGCGAGACCGCGACATCGTCTTGGAAGATATCGCAAACACCATTGATCAATATTACTTCGATGAAGAGCGCGCGGGAGAAATTGCGGCAGATTTGCGCGCTGCGGACTTCAGCGAGCAGACGACGAAGGAGGCATTCGCCGACGCGGTGACAGCATTCTTGTATGACTACGACCGGCACTTTTCAGTGCGTTACATCGGCGAGGACATGGCCACGGAGATTCTGAGTGGTCCGGGTGATTCCGATGGTGGTGGTTTCAATCCTCTCGATGATCTGCGCCGTCGAAATTTTGGTTTCCAGGAAGTTTCCATCCTCCCCGGCAATGTTGGCTATATCGATCTGCGCCAGTTCGCACCGGCCGATGTTGCGGGCGATACCGCCACGGCGGCGCTTGATTTCGTCGCCAATACCGATGCCGTGATCTTTGATGTTCGGCAGAACGGGGGCGGTGCGCCCTCAATGGTGCAGCTCCTCATTTCCCATTTTCTGGACCCGAGCGAGTCCATTGCGATCAATACTTTTGTTTCAAGAAACAATGCCTATCCGCAGCAACTCAATTCCTTGAACTATCTGCCCAGTGTGGCGCGCCCTGATGTGCCTGTTATTGTGCTGACAAGCGGCCGCACCGGTTCGGCGGCTGAAGCTTTTGCCTATCACCTTCAGGCCATGGACCGCGCAACCATCATTGGCGAAGTGACCGCGGGCGCGGCCAACCCCGGCGATCCCTTCCTGACCGATATTGGTGGGTTCTCGGTTTTCATTTCCACTGGCTCGGCGCGCAATCCCATAACGGGCACGAACTGGGAAACCGTGGGCGTGGCGCCGGACGTGGAAACAAATGCCGCCGATGCCCTCGATAGCGCCCTGCTTGCCGCCTATGACCAGTTGCTGGAAAGCGATGCGGATGAGGATCGCAAACAGTTTTGGCAGTGGGGGCGGGAAGAAGTAGCAACGCGGCTCACTCCTGTGGAGGTTGATGCGGAGGCCCTTGCGGAAGTGGCAGGTACCTACGGCCCGCGCCAAGTCTTTGTCGAAGACGGCGTGCTCTATTACACGCGCGATGGCCGCCCCCCGATTGTTCTGACCCCCGTGGGCGAGGATCGGTTCCTCTATGGCGATGACAGCGGGTTCCGCGTTGTGTTTGATCGCAATCGTCGCGGGGCGGTAACGGCTCTGACGATCGAATCTCTGAGCCAACCCCCGAGCACGAGCCCGCGCGACGAGAGCTGACAAGACAACGGCGCGTGGGGGAGGGGTCCCACGCGCCGTCTTTTCGGGTGCCGCGCCAGGCGCGACCTCAAGCAGCCTATTTTGAAGGTTTGAAGGGATAGGCCGCCTGTCCCAGAACCGTTTCCGGCATGTCTTCGCTGATGCCGTATTCCTCGGGCCAGCCATCAACCTTGCACATGGTGCCGAACATCCGGTCGAGCGCAGGAAAATGGATGGCGTAGTTGGTGTTATAGGCGCGCTCGTCATTGGCGTGGTGCCAATGGTGGTGCCGCACCAGAACCAGCACATGCTCCAACCAGGGCAGTTCCAGCTTCAGGTTCGCGTGCAGCACGATCGCCTGGAACGCGACGAACAGGGCGTAGGCATTCACCACTTGCTGGTCGAAGCCCAGCACAAAAATCGGCGCCAGCATGGCGATGCGCATGACAATCGGTTCCAGAATGTGCATGCGCGAGGACGCGAGCCAATCCATGCGTTCGGTGCTGTGGTGCACGGCGTGGAACTTCCACAGGAACGGCACGGTGTGGAACAGGCGGTGCCCCCAATATTGCACCACATCGATCAGCACCATGATCATCACGAACTGCACAACAGGGTTGATACTTCCGACAAAGGCCGAAACACCGGGCACCTGCATCCAGCCGAAAAAGGCGTTCAGCGCGTTATTGGTGACAATGACGAAAAATCCCAGCGCCAGGTGATTGATCACGAAGTACTTCATGTCCAGCACCCATTTGTCGCGCAACAGGGGCTGGTCCGGCTTCACCGGCGCGAGCTTTTCAATGCCCGCAAAGACAAAGCCCACGGTCAGGGCGCTAATGATCAGCCAGTCAACACCTGCTGAAATCGGCGCGGCCTGCAGCTCGCCCACGGGTGTGTCCGCACCGCCAATGAGTTGAGCGACGGCCAGCAGACCCAGCGCGATGGACGAGGGCCAGACTTTCTTGCCCCGCGAAAGCGAGAACAGGGCAAGCCCGGCGCCGCCTACCATGGCGGCCTGCAAGGCAAGGCGGATGATGGCGATGTAAGGGCCATAGACCTCGCGCAGTTCCGCTACGGTCAAATATGTGGGGAACTGAATGGCCAGCACGGTCAACATGCTGAGCGCGGCAAAGGTGATGGCGAGATAGGCGCAGGTTTTGCCTTCGCCCTGGGTAATCGGGCCTTGCGGCAGGTATTTCGATGGGCGCCATTCGGTCATGCGTTGCGCCAAAACGGGGAAATAGAAATCGTTGGTGTACATGTTTTGCTCCGGCTTTCTTGCCGGCCTCCTCCTGTGAGCGGGGCCCTTCAACTCCCCGCGGGGTTCAGTCCTTTGCGTGATCCTCCGCCCCCGGATGATTGCCCGGGGACGGAGGCAGGCGTCTTTAGTTCTGTGAGACGTATTCGTTCAGGATCTTTTCCTGACGGGCCTTTTCCAGCTTGGAGGTGAATTCCGCGCCGATTTTCAGGTCGTGCATCGTTTTCACGATGGTCACGAGCGAGCCCGAGAGGAACAGGATGCCCATGGCGAGATAGCCTTTGGTGGCCAAATCCACCGGCATATAGGCAAGACCCAGCGCGAGCATGGTGTAGGCAATGCCCACGCAGCTCCATGTGAAATTGATCCAGGCTTTTGAATGTTCGTACATTGTCTTTCTCCTTTGGCTTTGTTGTTAGGACGCGGCGGGGGCGGGGACTTGCGCGCCTGCTTTTAGTCGCTCGATCACGTCGTGCGCTTGCACGCGTGTGTGTTTTCCGTGACCCGCGTCGGCCAGGCGGTTGACGATTTCCTCGCCGGAAAGATCGGCCTCGAGCTCGTCAAAGACATCCATCTCCTGGACCGGATCGGTTCGTTCAAGGATGCGCTTGAGAAGTTCTTCGCCTTCCTTGAGGGCGGCTGAGCCGTTGAGGTCGCCACGAAGGCCGCGGTTCGCCCGCTGTTCGTGTTCCATGGCGCGAGCGGTCAAAAGGCCCTGCCGCAGATCGGTGATCCGGCGTTGGGTCTTTTCCACCGCGAGGCGGAGCCGCTCGGCGGCCTGATCGGCGCGCGCGATATTCTGCTCACGGATCAGTTTTTCGTTTTCGAGCTCGGCGAGAATTTTTGCTGCCTCAAGGGCAAGCTCTTCGTCACCGGCATCAAGGGCCGACCGCGTCCGCGCTTCCAGGTCCGCGATGCGGCCCTTCAGCACGTCGAGCCCACGGTCCTCGGTCCGGCGGCCGACGATGATGGCGGCGAGGGCCCGTTTGGCGGCGTCATGGCCGGCTTCGGATTCCCGCACCTTCTGTTCAAGAAGCAGCGCCGCATTGCGGTCGACCAGGTCCTGTTCGGCCCGGGCCGCGCTGCCGCGCAAGAGTGTTTTCAAAGTTCCAAACATTGCTTTCTCCTTTTGTGAACGTTGTTCACGAAAGGAAAGATATACATTTTTGAACGACGTTCAAGAATCAAATGAACTATGTTCGAAAAATATTCGATGGTAGGTTGGGAATTATGGTGAAAACGAGCGCAAAATCGGCAGAAAACATCCAGAAACCCCAATCTTCAGGGAAGGTGAGGGGGCGGCCCCGCCTGGGGGAGGAAGCCCGCGAAGGGCTCATTGTGGCCGCTGGGGCAGTGCTGGCGGCGGAAGGCTACGAAAAGCTTGGCGCCCGGGCCATTGCGGCGAAAGCGGGGGTGGCCGTGGGCACCATCTACAAATATTTCGGCGATCTCGATGGGCTGGTGCGCTACGCCAATGGGCAAACCTATGACGACCTGCACGACTATCAAAGCCGCGTGGTGGCGGAAGCCGCAAGCGCCGGCGGCGATGTCTATGCCCAACTGATGGCGCTGGCGCAGGGCTATCTCGATTTTGTGGAGGCGAACTGGAACCGCTGGACGGCGACTCTCGCCTTCAACAGTCAGCAGACCGAACCGCCCGATTGGTACCGGGCGAAAGAATTCGCACTTCTTGAAATTGTTGTCGGCGTGCTTGAACCGCTTCCAGGATTGCAAACCCGCGGCGAGCGCTATCGCGCGGCCATGGCGCTATGGGCCTCTGTGCACGGCATCATCACGGTGGCCATGAGCGGCGGCTTCCGCACCGGGGGGGCGGAAGAAGCCATGCGGCAAGCCGCGATCATTGTTGAGCCCGTGGTGCGCCGCTACGGCGGGTAGGGATTACTCCCCGCTTACTTCGCTGCCGCCGCTGGCGCAGGCCCCGCCCGCGAAACCGTCCACCGCAACATCCGGGTACCAGCCGAGCACCGCGGCATAGACGGTGCAGCGCTCCTCATCCGACGTCAGCCGTTCGTCCGTCGCCAGACGATCCATCACTTCGGTTATCGTATAGGCGCCTTGTTCCATGCGGATGCCGCCGCCATCGGGCGTGTCGAGGATGATGCGTTGCCCGCCTTCCCACGGCTCCCATGCCGGGTTGCCGCTCGCCGCGCCGGGGTTGCCGGTGCGGGCGAAGTTCGCCCAATAGCCCATCATGGCATCGGAAAGCGTGCGGCGGCCTTCTGCGTTGTCGTCGGTCCACAGGAAGCGGTCGAGCCGCCCGCCCAGTTCCCAGCGGTTAAACACAAAGGGAATTTCCCAGCCGTGTGCTGCGCCCAGAAGGGTCGAGAAATCGGTAAAGAGGAATGATCCTTCTTCGTCCCAATCAAAGCGATAGGCAAAGACGTCATCGCGGCCCGACCGGCGCAGGGCGCCCGCAATGCTGTCGACGCCCTTCACCTGCCAGATGGCGGTTTGATATTCGGCGATCAAATCGAACAGGCGTTGGTCCTTGGGCCGGATGATGATGCCGCCAAGCCAGCGGTTCACGAAACGCTCGTCCAGCGCGTTGAAGAGCTTGGTCTCATCGCGGTTCGTGCCGGTCATGACCGGGACAGGGTTGAAGGGCCCCATGCGCTCGAGCCCGGCCAGGATGCCGTCTTCGGGCAGCACGATGCCGTCGCCGATGACGCGCGGCGGATCGATGCCAAGCCCGGCGGTGCTCAAGTCGCGATAGGCCTGAAACAGCACCGGCATGTCGATGGTGCGCATGGCGCCCGCCATTTGGTCCGGTGTGGGCGGTGCAATGAAGGCCAGCACGGAATTAATCGCGTCAGCTGAGGTGGTCAGCCCCCGGTTCAGCGGGTCGGGTTCGCTGCCTTCGGCAATGGCGAGGGGCACGGTCGCCGCACTGCCGCTTTGAATAATGGCTTGCTGGAACAGGCCGGCGGCTTGCGGCGCAACGAGCAGGCTCGCCACATTATGGCCGCCCGCACTTTCGCCAAAAATGGTGACGTTCGCGGGATCGCCGCCAAAGGCCGCGATGCTGTCATGGACCCAGGCAAGAGCGGCGACCTGATCGAACGTGCCGAAATTGGCCGTGCGATCGATGGCCACCTCCGCGGTCTCGCGCAGCGCGGGGTGCGCAAACCAGCCGAGCGGGCCGAGGCGATACTGGATCACCACCACAATGACGTTCTCGCGCACGGCGATGGAGGTGGCGTCATATTGTTCTGCGCGGCCCCACACATTGCCGCCGCCGTGGATCCACACCATGACGGGCAAGCGCTCATCCCGCGTGGGCACATCCTCGGGGGCATAGGGCGGGGCGTAGACATTGAGGTACAGGCAGTCTTCATCCCCCATCAGGATGCCGGACTCATACCCCTGACCCTCATCCAGATTATTCGTGTACTGAGGGCACCAGTTGGGCTGATCGAGCGCCTCGCGCACACCGTCCCAGCCTTCGGGCGCGCGCGCCGCACGCCAGCGCAAATCGCCCACAGGGGGCTGCGCAAAAGGAATGTTCAGCCAGGCGTGAGCCGTATCGTCGCCGAGTTGCGAGACATAGCCTTCGACCTGTCCTTGGGGGAGGGCGCGCATTGTTGCCTCGTCCGCCTCGCGGGGGGCGGGGGCCTCTGCCTCACCACCGCCGCCACAGGCGGCCAGTGCTAGTGCGGGCAAAAGAACAATTGCGAAGCGTGAAATCATGCGGCGAACCATGGGACCCCTCCAAAGGCAGTGCGGACATTGGCGCGCAGTCTATACGGGAAAGAGGGGCGAGGGGTAGGGGCGCAGCAAATGTGATATGGATAGCCTGAACACAAGGGAGGCCCCCATGCACACCACCGGATCATGTTTTTGCGGCGCCGTCGAATGGGAAGCGGAGATCGATGAGACTGTGCTCGGTGTCTGTCACTGCCGAGATTGTCAAATCATGTCGGGCAGCGCCTTCCGCATGTCGGGTGGGAATCCGCAAAATTTCAAATTTATCAAGGGGACGCCGAAGTTCTTCGACAAACAGGCCGACAGCGGCAAGGTGCGGCGCATGGCCTTTTGCGGGGACTGCGGCACCCATCTCGCGTCCCTGCCGCCTGAGGGGGAGGACGACAGCTTCGTCTCCATCCGCCTTGCGACGTCCAAGGACTTTGCGCAGATGAAGCCCATGGCCGAGATCTATTGCGACAGCAAGGCGGCCTGGATGCCGGAGATCGAAGGCACCCTCAAATTTCCGAAGATGCCGGGCTAGGGCTCGCCGCCCTACAGCCCGTCGTTGCGCAGGCCCCGCGCCATCAGCACGTCACGCATTTCCCAATAGGCGGGCCCATTGCGGAACAGCGGGATCGCCGGGTGCAAGTGATGCACCGCGTGATACTGCATGCCGAGCGAGATCACGTTCCAAATTCCCATGCCGCCGCCCAACCGCCACGCGCGCGTGTCGCGATAGCGGCCTTTTTCCTCAAAGGGATGATGGGGCAGCCAGCTGAGGAACGCGAGGATGTAAAACGAGCCCAGATGCTTGGGAAGGAACCACAGGAAAAAGGCCTCCAGCGCATAGCCGCTCCATGCCAGCGCGCACAGGATGGCGATGTGGCCAAGCCGCCAGATGACGGCTTCCAGAACGGCGGCGCGCACTTCCGGTGTGTCCCCCATTTTTTCAAGAGCAACGCCGTAGCTGTCCTTATAGCCCGGCTGTTTTTTCTTGATCGTGTTCCAGATATTGTCGAGCCAGCCACTCGAACGATTGTCATAGTCAGGATCGTTTTCCGGATCATTCGTATGCGCATGATGTTTCATGTGGGTCAGGCGCAAGACGCGATAGGGAAAGACGAGGGGGATGGTCGAAACGTTTCCCACCAGCTCGTTGAGCCAGCGCCATTTAGTGCCCGGCTTGGCGATGTTGGAATGTTGCGCTTCGTGACTGGGCAGATAACTGAGCGTCACGTTGACGGTCGCGATGATGAAGCCGAGCCAGAGCGGCATGTACCCGAGCATGACCAGCGGCCAGAGCGACAGCCAGATCGCAAGATTGCCAAAGGCCCACACGACCATCATCCACGGCATGCCGCCGATATATTTGCGGGCAATATCTTTTTCCATGCGGGCGAGTTCCGCGTCGGAAAGCGTAGTGAGATCAGTTTGCGTATCCATCATTGCCTCCCTCAGATCCAGCGGCCGGTGAGTTTTGCCACCAGCCCCCAGGTCAGCCCAATGCCAAGGCCATAATAGATCGCGGCAATGCCAAAGGGCGCCGTCATGCCGCCCACGTTCAGAAAGGCGGCGATGACGGGCGCGAGGAAACCGATACCGAACAGCACCGGCATCCAATCGAAGATTGGAGTGAGGAGGGCTTTCATCATTGGGCGCTCTTTCGTTTTTCGATAATGGCATCAAGACGATCGCGAACGTCGCTGCCGCCCGGTCCCGTACGCTGGCCCACCTTTTCGACGGGCAAGGTGCGGCCGGTCGCGGTACTGACAGGGGCGATGACGACGGGATCACCGGTCCTCAAATCAAATAGTTCCGTCCGCGGACCCTCTGCCTTGGGCACCCATTTTTCGCCCCATTGTGTGAAGGAGGCGACGAGGGCGCCAAGGTCCTGGCCCTTGGCCGTCAGCTGATAGATTTTGCCGCGGCGGTCGGCGGGGTCAGGCGCGGCTTTAATGAGCCCATGCCCCTCCAGCCGTTTCAGCCGGTCGGCGAGAACTTTGGTGGAAATCGGCAAATGCGCAGCGAAGTCTTCGAACCGCGACATGCCCATGAAAAAGTTGCGCAGGATCAAAAGGCACCATTGATCGCCAATGGCCTCTACGGCCTGAGCGAAGCCGCAGTCGTGGCCTTCAAAACTTGTGCGCGTACCGGCCATGAATTGCCTTTCTTTAAGAAAGCTATCAGCGTGTCACTAATCCGTCAAATCCGACCATATCCCCCGCGACAATGCCGCCCGTATCTATTCCCCGGGGGACGTGATACGCCTACGCCCATGTCTCAGAATCTTTTTCGCCAGAACGGCGATCCGGCGCGCGAAACCGAAGAGGGTCGCCGCGCACGGGCCGAAATGAAGCAACAGCTCAACCAGCACGCCGAACAACGGCGCGCGGAAGCGCGAGCGGAATATGATTCCGTCGGTGATGACCGCCGCGCGCGCTCGGCCCGGCTCAAATCCTTGCGCAAGCTCAAGGAAGCCAAAGCCCGCCTCGACGCTCGTACGTCCTGAGGCAGCGGCGCTCCCTTTGGAGGGGCGAAATCAATAGAATTAGGGAACTAGCTTCCCGTGCGGAGTTCCGGCGCGGCCTCGGCGGCGACGTCTGTGTGCAGATAGAGCCAGAAGGTGCTTCCTTCGCCTGGCTTTGAGGCAACGCCGCAGTCACCCCCCATGTGCCGGGCAAGCTCACGGCAAATGGCAAGGCCCAGTCCCGTTCCGCCGTAGTGGCGGCTATGGGTCTGTTCGACCTGGAAAAAGGGTTCGAACACGGTTTGCAGCATGTCGGCCGGAATACCGATCCCTGTGTCGGACACCTCGAACAGGGTTTCAATTAGGCCGCCCTCAAGGTCTTTTTGGGTCACCCGGACGGACACGGTGCCTGTGTCGGTGAACTTGATGGCATTGCTGAGATAATTGTTGAGGATCTGACGTGCCCGGGAATGGTCGGTGCCAATAAACGGATGAGGCACTTCAATCTCCGTTTGGAATTTCAGCCCCTTTTCCAGCGCCATTGGTTTGAACAGCGCGACGGCGCTGTCGACCGTTTTGCGCACATCCTCATTGCGGGTCTTCATGTCGATGCCCGACGCACCCAATTTGGAATAGTCCAGAATGTCATTGACGATATTGAGAAGCGCCCCTGCGGAAGAGTCGACAATGTCGATAAACTCCGCCGCCGATTCAGGTAGGTTCATGCTCTTCAGGATTTGAATGCCGCCCACGATTCCGTTTAGGGGTGTACGAATTTCATGACTGGTATTGGCAAGGAATCGGCTCTTCGCTTTGTTTGATTCTTTGGCTGCCTGCAGCGCGGCGCGAAGTTCCAGCTCAAGCTCAACTTGCTCGGTTACATCGCGGGTGACGGCCAGCATCTCGACCACTTGGCCAGAACCGTCGTCGGCAAATATCGGCGCGGCCGTTTGCTCCATCCAGCGCAAGGTGCC